>Ga0193726_1000043_pt1 | contig 275142 bp, 242 predicted proteins | sample H2c1metaG_FD_144928 | JGI IMG/M metagenome (GOLD analysis project Ga0193726, IMG submission 144928) | Soil microbial communities from a riparian zone of the East river system, Colorado, United States - H2c1 | ecosystem: Environmental > Terrestrial > Soil > Riparian zone | place: USA: East...
CCCAGGTCGACGTGCATAAGCGCGTGATCGTGCTCGACGTCAGTGAAACGCGGGATCAGCCGCTGGTGCTCATCAATCCGGAAATTCTGAGCAAGGACGGCGAAGGTCCCGGCGAGGAGGGATGCCTCTCCCTGCCCGGCATCTACGACAAGCTGACCCGGGCTACGCATATTCGCGTTCGCGCGCTTGGGCAAGATGGCCGGCCTTTCGAGATGGATGCGGAAGGGCTGCTGGCGGTCTGCATTCAGCACGAAATGGATCACTTGGAAGGCAAGTTGTTTGTCGATTACCTCTCCGAACTGAAGCGCACGCTGATTCGGCGCCGCTTGGAAAAAGAGCGAAAGCAAAGATCCACAAGCAGCGATTCACGCGCACACGCGCCAGCTCTTTGAGCCTTGAGCAGCGCTCCTCCTTTGAAGCTGGGCTTCGCCGGCACGCCTGACTTCGCGGTTCCAGCGCTCACAAGGCTGGCCGAGAGGCATCCAATCGCGGCGGTTTTTACGCAACCGGACCGGCCTGCCGGCCGAGGGCAGGCCCTGCACTCAAGCCCGGTCAAGCGCCGCGCGCTCGAACTCGGATTGACCGTGCTTCAGCCCGCGAGCTTTAAAACGCCCGAAGCGCTCGAAATGCTGCGCGCCGCGCAGGTTGACGTGCTGGTCGTGGTTGCCTACGGCCTGATACTTCCCGCCAGCGCGCTTGGCATTCCCGGGCGTGGCTGCCTCAACATTCACGCCTCGCTGCTACCGCGCTGGCGCGGGGCGGCGCCCATCCAGCGGGCGCTGCTGGCGGGAGATCCGGTCACCGGCGTGACTATCATGCGCATGGAGGCGGGATTGGATACCGGTCCCATGCTGCTCTCCCGAGCCATCACGATAGATTCGCGCGACAACGCCAAGTCGCTGCATGACAAGCTCGCCGCACTGGGCGCGCAGTTAATCGAGGAATCGCTGCAGGCGCTGCGGTCAGGCTCGCTCCCCGAGGTCGCGCAGCCGCTCGACGGCATTACATACGCCGCAAAAATCGATAAAGCAGAAGCATCCATCCAGTGGGGCCGGCATGCCGAGGAAATCTCGCGCCAGGTGCGAGCGTTTTGTCCCTGGCCGATGGCTGAGACGTGCTTCGCCGGCAAACAGCTGCGAATTTGGGAGGCCGAGCCCATTGAAGCGCCAGAGATGGGCGGCCTCATGCCGCCGGGGTCGGTGCTTACGGCAACGCACGAGGGCATCGACGTCGTCTGCGGCACGGGAGTCTTAAGGATTCTCAAGCTGCAACTGGCCGGCCGAAAACCCTTGCCGGCCGAGGAATTCTTGCGGGGACAGCGGCTCGACGGCGCGCGTTTCAGCAAACCATGAAAGGCGCCGCCGCCAGTGCGCGCTCTGTGTCCGCTCATGCGGTGGCGCGCGTGCTGCGTGAGGGTGTGACCCTGGACGCGGCCTTGAAGGACGCGCTCGTCGGGGCGGATCCGCAACTTTTCTCGGCGGTGCGGTCGCTGAGCTATGGCGCCGTGCGCGGTTACTTTCGGCACGAAGCCATTCTGGCGAAGCTCCTCTCGCAACCGGTGCGATCGCTGGATTTTTTGGTGCGTGCACTCTTGTCGGTGGCGCTTTACGAACTGGAGGATGAACGCACGCCGGAATATGCCATCGTCGATGCAGCGGTCCAGACGGCGAAGGCGACAGATGCGGTACGCGCGTCGGGCCTGATCAACGCAGTCCTGCGGCGCTACCTGCGGGAGCGCAAGACGATGGACCTGGAAATCGGGCGCAGGCCCGATACGCGCCATGCGGCACCGATCTGGTTGGCGGATCGATTTCGCGCCGATTGGCCGGTGCGCTGGACGCAGTTGCTGGCGGCCAGCGATGTTCAAGCGCCGATGTGGCTGCGGGTCAACAGCCGGCTGACAACGGCGGCCGGCTATCTGGAAGAACTGCGCAGCGCGGGAATCTCTGCGCGCGCTGAGGAGCGCGTGCCTTATGCCATCGTCTTGGAGTCGCCACGCGACGTGCATGAGCTGCCTGGCTTCGCTGAAGGCAAGATCTCGGTCCAGGACTTGGGCGCCCAGTGCGTTGCCTTTCCATTGGCCTTAGGCCCAGAGCTGCGGGTATTGGATGCCTGCGCCGCGCCGGGAGGCAAAACCGCGCTGATCGCTGAACGGGAGCCCAACTTAAAGAAACTCGTGGCGGTCGACGTCGATCCGCACCGTCTGGCAAGAGTGCGCGAAAACTTGAGCCGGGGTGGTTTGCACGCCGAGATCCTGGCCGCGGATTCGGCCCATCCCAAGGATTGGTGGGATGGAACGCCGTTCGATCGGATTCTGCTCGACGCGCCCTGCTCGGGACTGGGCGTGATTCGCCGCCATCCCGACATCCGATTGCGCAAGTCCCCGTCCGATATCGACAAATTGCCGGCTTTGCAGGGCAAATTGCTGAAATCCGCTTGGGATCTGCTCGCGCCGGGCGGGCGCTTGGTCTATGTCACCTGTACGGTCACGCGCAGCGAAAACCACGACGTCATTGCAACGTTTTTGGCGAGCACGCCGGGTGCGGCAATTGTTCCGGTCGAGAACTGGCAAGGCTGGCCCGGCTTTGGCGAAGCCGATGAGTTCGGCCGGCAAATCCTTCCCGGTGAGGCGGGTGCCGACGGCTTCTATTATGCTGCTTTGACCAAAGCATGAACCCTGCGCACATAACTTCCCGGTTTCGGCATTTGTTTCGACTCGTGTGCCTCGCGAACGCGGCAGTCGCGACGTTGATCCTCGCGCAGCCGCTGCGCGCGGAAGGATTGGCAGGCCGCTTCGAAGTCCGCTCCGCCGATCTTGAATTGCAAGACGGGGTCTATCATCTGAATGCGCGCATCGATCTGCCGATCAGCGAGGCGGTCCGGCATGGCTTGGTGGAGGGCGTGCCGCTGACGCTCGAGGTCGATCTGGACATCGAGCGCGTGCGGCAGTTGCTGCCGAATTCACGCGTGGCTGAACTGACGCAACGCTATCGCCTGCAGTACAACGCCGTGACCGCGCGCTACATTTTGCGAAACGAGAACAGCGGTCAGCAAGAATCGATGGGCACGGTCGACGAAGCGATCGCGCATCTTTCGGAGGTTCACAGCCTGCCAGCGCTGGACAGGGCGCTCATCGCCGCGGACCGCCGCTACGAAGGACGCGTGAGGGCCAGGATCGATTTCGGCACCGTGCCATTTACGCTGCGCCTGCTGATGTTCTGGGTCAGCGACTGGCATCGAGAGTCCGATTGGTACGCCTGGACGTTCCAGCCATGATCCGCAAATACGGTTCCACAGTCTTAGGCTGCATCGGCGTGGCGCTGTGGCTAACGGCGCTCTTCATGCTGGCATCCGCCGTGCAGAACTCGGAAAAGTTCTCCCAATGGCTGCCATGGATCCTGCTGATCAACATCGCCGGCTTGATCACCCTGTTCGTCCTGCTGGTCGGCAAGCTCGCGCGCCTGGTGCGCGACTATCGCAAGCATGTGCCCGGATCGCGCTTGAAGGGCCGCACCGTGGCGATTTTCAGCGCGCTCGCGGTGGCGCCGATCCTGGTGGTCTATTACTTCGCGCTGCAATTCTTGAATCGCGGCATCGACAGCTGGTTCGAGAGCGAGGTCAGCCAGGGCTTGAGCGATACGCGAGAGCTGTCGCATGCCGCGCTCGATGTGCGCGTGCGCGAATTCCTGCAGCACACGCAGGTGGTCGCACACTCTTTGGCCGGCCTGTCCAATTTTCAACTCGCGGCTTCGCTGGACCGCCAGCGGCAGGACAGCACCGCGATCGAATTCACGGTCGTCGGGGCGCAGGCGCGCATCATCGCCACAAGCTCCGATCGTCCAATGGATGCGTTGCCGGTTCCCGCCACGGACGAGATGCTGCTGCAATTGCGGCGCGGCCGGCCGTACGTGAGCTTGGACACCGACTCGATCGGCGGCTACCTGATTCGCGCCGCGGCGCCGATCGAAGACAGCAGCCAAGGATCGCGCGTCTTGATCGCGCTGTATCCGGTGCCGTTGCAGCTGAGCCAACTGGCGGACACCGTGCAGCGCTCTTACACCTCCTACGCCTCCCTGGTGCAAAAGCGTCAGCCGCTCAAGGTCACCTTCGTGCTGACTTTGAGTTTTGTCGTTTTGATATCGCTGATCGCCGCCGTGTACGGCGCGTTTTTTGCGGCGCAGCGCTTGGTACAGCCCGTGCAGGATTTGATCGCCGGCACCCGCGCCGTGGCGAAGGGTAATTACGACACACGGCTGCCGCTGCCGGGGCGCGATGAGTTGGGATTTCTCGTGACCTCCTTCAATGACATGACCAAGCGCTTGGGCCGCGCCCGCGAGGAAACGCGCCGCAGCCAACAGGCAGTCGAGGCCGAGCGGGCGGGACTGGCGGTGATTCTCGCGCGCCTGTCGACCGGCGTGGTCTCGCTCGAACCGGACCTAAAGGTGCGCACCGCCAATCAGGCGGCGAGCGCCATTTTGGGCGTCGACCTGGAGGCTGCCATCGGCAAGCCCTTCGATGAGTCGATCAGCGACAGCGCCTTGTTCACGCAATTCTTGAGCGCCATCAAGCAGCGGCTGCAGCCTGAGGAACTCGACTGGCGGGAACAAATCGAGATGCTGTCGGAGTCGGGCAAACATGTTCTGATGTGCGCATGCACGGCACTGCCCAACGATGCCGGCGGCGCGGCGGGGGTGGTGCTGGTGTTCGATGACATCACCACGCTGCTGCAAGCGCAGCGCGATGCGGCCTGGGGCGAGGTGGCGCGGCGCTTGGCGCACGAGATCAAGAACCCGCTCACTCCCATCCAGCTGTCCGCCGAGCGGATGCGGCGCAAGTTCCTGGGAAGCATGAACGAGCAGGACGCCCAAATCCTCGAGCGCGCGACCAATACCATCGTGGCGCAGGTCGATGCGATGAAGCAGATGGTCAACGCATTCAGCGAGTATGCGCGTGCGCCCGACATGCACTTCTCGCGCTTCGATCTCAATCAACTGATCACCGAAGTCGTGGACCTGTATCGCGTGCAGGACAGCAGCGCCGAGATGAAGCTGCTCTTGAGTCCGCAACTGCCGGCGATTTCCGCGGATCGGATGCGAATCCGGCAGATCCTGAACAACCTGGTCACGAATTCCTTGGAGGCGCTCGAGGGCAAGGTGGGCGCGGGGATCGAAATTGAAACGCAACTCGTCGAGGAGGGTCAAAAGCATGGGGCGTCCGTCGCGATCGTGGTGACCGACAATGGCCCGGGCTTTCAGCGAGATTTGATCGGCACTGTCTTCGATCCCTATGTCACCAGCAAGCCGAAGGGTACGGGGCTGGGGCTGGCAATTGTCAAGAAGATTGTGGAAGAGCACGGCGGGCGCATTGAGGCGGATAATCTGCGCTCGGGCGGCGCCCGCGTGCGGATTGTATTGCCGCTGGCCGACGGCGCGCGCTCCGCGGGCTCCGCCAAGCCGCGCACAGGTGAACACAGGAGAGAACGTGTATGACCGCTTCAAGAATACTGGTGGTGGACGATGAGGCGGATATCCGCGGGCTGCTGAAAGAGATCCTCTCCGACGAAGGCTACGACGTGGAGATCGCGGCGGATGCGAGCCAAGCGCGCTCCTCGCGCGCGGCGCAGGTTCCGGATTTGGTGCTGTTGGACATCTGGATGCCCGACACGGATGGGATCACGTTGTTGCGCGAATGGTCCGTGACCGATGGCTACGATTGCCCGGTGGTCATGATGTCGGGCCATGGAACAGTGGAAACGGCCGTCGAGGCCACGCGTCTCGGTGCATTCGACTTCGTCGAAAAGCCGCTGTCGCTGACCAAACTGCTGCGCACCGTCGAACGGGCGCTCGATGCGGGACGGCGTAAACGCCTGTCGGTGCGCACGCAGGGTTCAGCGCTGGCCGTGCCGATCGGCAAGTCCAAAATTACGCAGATGCTGCGCGAGCAGGTTCAACAAGCGGCTTCCAGCTCGTCTCCGGTACTGTTCGTAGGTGAACTCGGGTCAGGCCGAGAGGCATACGCGCGCTACTTGCATTCCTTGAGCGCACGGTCCGCCAAGCCTTTTTTCACCGTGGTTGCGGCCAGCCTCGGGCAGGATCCCGCCGCGGCGCTGTTCGGAAGCGAGCGCGACGGCAAGGTCGAACCGGGTGCCTTCGACCAGGCGACGGGAGGCTCGCTGTACATCAGCGGACTCGAGGATTTGAACGTCAATGCGCAGCGCGCGCTGCTCGGCGCCATCGAGCAAAACGGCTACACGCGGGTTGGCGGAAGGCAGCGCCTGAATCTCAATGTGCGCTGGATCGCCTCGGCCCAGGAAGGTTTCGATGCGCACTCTTCGGCCGAGCCGTTTCGCCGCGACCTCTTGGCACACTTGAGCGTGATCACCCTGCGTGTACCGCCGCTGCGCGACTACGCCGAGGATGTCCCCGATTTATTGCGCTACTACGTCGACCGGCTGGTCGATGAGCAGCACCTGCCGCTGCGCCGTTTCAGCGTCGCCGCACAGAACCGGCTGCGCAATTATCCCTGGCCGGGAAATGTGGGTGAGCTAAAGAACCTGGTGCAACGCGTGTTGATTCTGGGTGCCGGCGAAGAGATCCGGCTCGAGGAGATAGAACGCGAACTGGCCGTGAAGATGGCGATCGACGAGCCGCTGGTGAAGCAAGATCTCCTGGCCCTGCCGCTGCGCGAGGCACGCGAGCAATTCGAACGCGCCTATCTTCAGCAGCAACTGCTGCTTTGCAATGGAAAAGTCGGGCAGTTGGCAAAAAGAGTAGGGATGGAGCGCACCCATCTCTATCGTAAGTTGCGGGCATTAGGCGTCGATTTTCGTCAATTAGGCGAGGATTGAACGAAATAACGATATGGGTCGGCCAAAGGTGCCGCCCTTCGTCTTGACACAACTTAACATTTCAGCGTTCGCCTGGCATACTTCACGCCGCATTTACTCGCGCAGAGAAAAAGATGGAAGCAATAGCCACCGCCTCGGCAGTACGATCCGAAAGCCGAAATTTCTATGTCTGGATGGCGGGCGGCTTCTTGCTGGTCGCGTTCGGCGGCTTTGTCCCAACCTACTGGGCGAAGGTAACCGCGGGGTCCTTTCACGCCGAACCCATCATCCACATCCACGGCGCTTTGCTCTTCACGTGGACCTGTTTCTACTTCGTGCAAACCGCACTCGTCGCCTCGGGGCGCACGCTAAAGCATCGCGCCTGGGGATTGGCTGGGATTTCGCTATTCACTGCCATGATGTGTTCCATCCTGGTCGCCCAAGAGGCGGTGTTGGCGAGAAACGCGGCACTGGGCTACGGCGACGCGGCGCTGCGCTTCTCAGCGGTCACGCTCACGGCATGGCCGGTCATGGCGGTGATATTCATTTTGGCGATCGTCAAGATACGCCGGCCCGACACACATAAAAGACTGATGACCTTGCTGATGATCGGCATGATGACACCGGCGATAGCGAGGCTGTTTCTCACGTTTTTTGCGCCGCCGGGACTGGCCGGGCCTCCGCCTCCCTTCGTCGCGACGCCGCCCGGACTGACGGCAGATTTGTTTCTCGTCGTGGCCATGGTTCGCGATTGGCGCATGCTCGGCCGACCTCACCCGGTTTATGTTTATGGCGGCATCGCGATGGTGGCGCAGCAACTGCTCACGGCGCCGATTGCGGCAACCGAAACCTGGATGCACATCGCCAAGGCCTTCGCGGGTCTGGCGAACTAGTACCTCGGCACTGTGAAATTGATCGGCTGCGCGCATGCCCGGCGGGACGGGAAGCGTCGAGGCACGAAAGAGCAGTGCCTCGACGCTTCCCGTCCCGCCGGGCCGTTCACGTGGGGCCGCTCAATCTCACAAGTGCCGGAGGACGAGTTTCGAATGGCTGCCATCGGTTGGGTGGCCTCCTGCGCACTCGCAGGACATAAAACCAGTTGGCGCCGACACCCGCCGGTAGCATTGGCGTGCGATATAGATCGGCTCAACTTCCTGCCTAGTCGCCGACCCGGATCACGAGCACATCGACATCGGCTTTGCGCAGGATCTGGCGCATGCGGTTCAGGTCATCCAGCTTGGAAATCGGGCCGATGCGGATGCGGTGCCACGTGTCATTGTCCACCGTGACCTTTTGCACATTGGATTCGATGCCTTGTAGCGCGAGCTTGGCCCGCACGCGGTCGGCATCGCTGAAGTTCTTGTATGAGCCGGCCTGCAGCACGTAGGTGCCGCTGCGTGTCTCCGGCACAGATTTGATGTCCGGCCTGACATCCTTGTCCTTCTCGGGGACGACCACTTCGAATTTCGGCAACATCTCGTAGAAGGCATAGGACTTCGAATCGTCCGGCGCCGCATCGCCTGCTTCAGGCGCCTCACTGCCGTGAGCCCGCTTCTTGATCGTCTTGCCGGCGTGGGTCTCGGGCACATCGAGCCGATGATCCTTCAAGTAGATGACCCCGGCCACCGCGAGCCCAAGGCCCAATCCGCCGGCCATTCCGAGCCATCCGGAGAAGCCGCCCGGCTTCCTGCGCTTGGGTTTGTAGTCGCGTGCCATGAATCTTTACATGGTGTCGGGCGCGGAAACGCCGAGCAGCCCGAGGCCGTTGCGGATCACGATTTGGGCCGCGAGCGCCAGATTGAGCCGCGCACCGCGCGCGCCGCCATCCTCGACGATGAATTGGTGCGCGCTGTAGTAGGTATGAAAGTCATTCGCCAAGTCGCGCAAGTAGTGCACCAGAGAATGGGGCGCGCGCTGCACCGCGCATTGTTTGACGACTTCAGGATACGCGCTGATGCGCTTGATCAATTGCAGTTCCTGCGGTTCCTTGAGCTGACCAAAAGACGCAATGCCATGCGCAATGTCATGCTCGAGCCCGCGGTCTTTCAGTTGCCGCATTACGCTGGAGACGCGCGCATGCGCGTATTGAATGTAGTACACCGGGTTTTCGTTGGAACGCGACTTCGCCAGCTCCATGTCGAAATCCAGATGCTGGTCATTGCTGCGCATCACGTAGAACAGCCGCGCGGCATCGTTGCCCACTTCCTTGCGCAGGTCGCGCAGAGTGACATAGTCGCCTGAGCGCTTCGACATCTTGGCTTTCTCGCCGCCGCGAAACAGCGATACGATCTGCATGAGCAGCACCTCGAAGCGCTCGGGCGGGCCGCCGAGCGCAATCAAGGCCGCACGCAGCCGCGGGATGTAGCCGTGATGGTCAGCACCCCAAATATACAAGAGGTGCTCGAAACCACGCTCGAGCTTGTTGAGCACGTAGGCAATATCGGAGGCGAAGTAGGTCTTGAGGCCATTGTCGCGGACGATGACGCGGTCTTTTTCGTCGCCGAAATCCGTGCTCTTGAACCAGAGCGCGCCGTCTTTGAGATATGCGTGTCCCGATTTTTTCAAGGTGTCGATCGACCGGTCGATGGCGCCGCTTTCACTCAACGAGCGTTCGGAGAACCAACAATCGAAAGTGACGCCGAATTCCGCGAGATCCTCGCGGATATCGCCGACGATTCCGTCGAGCGCAGTGCGCAGCACCGTCTCGTATGCGGCGTCGCCCATCAATGCGCGGGCCCGGGAGATCAGCGCATCGATGTAAGCATCTTTGTCGCCGCCCTGCGGTTCGTCCGGCGGCAGGCCCTTGAAGACCTCCGACGCGGCATGCCTCAGGGTCGTGCCGACGGCGGCGAACAATTGCTCGCCGACCGCAAGCAAATATTCGCCGACATAGGCATTGGCCGGAAAGGCGAATTCTTCACCGCAGCGCTCGAGATAACGCAGCCACGCGCTGACCGCCAAAATGTCCATTTGGCGGCCGGCATCGTTGATGTAGTACTCGCGTTGTACGCTGTAGCCCGCCGCCTCGAGAAGATTGCTGAGCGACGCACCGAAGGCTGCGTGCCGGCCATGGGCCACGTGCAAAGGTCCGGTGGGATTCGCCGAAACGAATTCCACTTGCACACGGCGTCCCGCACCCAGCTCCGACCGGCCGTAGGCAGCGCCATTCTTCAAGACCTTGCCGATCTCCCGATGGTAGGCATCATCCTTCAGGAAGAAATTGATGAATCCGGCACCGGCCATTTCTACTTTGGCGATCGATGCGCTTGCCGGCAGGGCCGCGAGCAGCGCTTCGGCGACTTTGCGGGGATTTTGTCGCGTTGCCTTTCCCAAGCGCATCGCAAGATTGCTGGCGAAGTCGCCGTGCTGCGCATCGCGGGTATTTTCAACTTCGATGCCGACCCCACGTGCGTCGCGGGGAACAAGGTCCTCCGGTAGCGCATCCAAGGCGTGCTGCAGCAAAGCTTCGATCAGAGACTTCATAGAATCCAATAGGTGAAAAAGGCTGCGCAGTTTACCGCAAAGCGCTCAGTCGACTTCCAGCGGATCCACGTCGATCGACCAACGCAATCCCGTAGGGCGCGGCAAATCCTCGACTTTCGGCAGCCAGCGGGCAAGGAAGCGCTGCAGAGTGGACCGAACCGGCGTTTCGATCAGCAAATGCGCGCGGAAGTAATCGGCCCGGCGTGCGATCAGGGCCGCCGCCGGCCCAAGGATTTTCACTACGCCCTCGCTCAAAGTCTGGCCCGCCGCGGCGGCTGCGCGCAAGAAGGAATCCAGTGCTGCGCTGTCCTTCGCCTCAGCCCGCAGCAGTGCGAGGCGCGAGAAGGGCGGCCAACCGGCTTCGCGGCGTTCTTCCAGCGCGCTCGAGGCGAAATTTTCGTAGCCCTCGCTGATGAGACGGTTCAAGAGCGGATGCTCGGGAAACTGCGTCTGTATCATCACCTCACCGGCACGTGCCTCGCGTCCGGCCCTTCCCGCAACCTGCGTGATGGTCTGTGCGAGGCGCTCGGTGGCCCGAAAATCGCTGGCAAACAGTCCCTGATCGGCGTCCAGGATCACCACCAAAGTAACGTCGGGAAAGTGATGGCCCTTGGTGAGCATTTGAGTTCCGACCAAGATGCGTGCTTCGCCGCTGTGCACGCGGTCGAGCACGGTTTGAATGGAACCTCTGCCAGAAGCGCTATCGCGGTCCAACCGCGCCAGCGGCGCGTCGGGAAAAAAGCGCGCCAAGGTTTCCTCGACGCGCTCCGTGCCCTGCCCCACGGGCAGCAGTGCTTGCCCGCAGCTGCCGCAGATCGTGGGCACGGGAGCTTGCGCACCGCAGTGATGGCAGCGAAGTTGCTGCGCGCGGCGATGCAATGTCATGCGCGCATCGCAGTGTGCGCAGGGGGCGACCCAGCCGCAGGAATTGCAGAACAAACTGGGTGCGTAGCCGCGTCGATTCAAGAATACGATGATCTGTCCGCCGGCCTTCAGATGCTGATCGATGGCCTGCATGGCAGGTGTGGAGATGCCCTGTTCGGCGGCGTGCCGGCGCAGGTCGATGAGCGACATTCGCGGCGGCTGCGCGGCACCGGGACGCTGCGGCAACACGTGTTTGATGTAGCGACCGCTCGCGGCATTCTCCAGAGTTTCGAGCGATGGCGTGGCGGAGCCCAAAATGACGGGAACATCGGCACTGCGGGCCCGCATGACGGCAAGGTCGCGCGCCGAATATCGAAAACCCTCGTGCTGTTTGTACGAGGCGTCATGTTCTTCATCGACGACGATCAAGCTAAGTGTCGGCAGCGATGTAAACACCGCCGAACGCGTGCCGATGACAATTCGCGCCGCGCCGCTGTGCGCAGCGCGCCACGCATCGCGGCGTTCACTGTCTGAAAGGCCCGAGTGCACCACTGCGACGCCGGCGCTGAAACGGCGCCGAAAGCGATCGACCAGCTGTGGCGTCAGGGCGATTTCCGGCACGAGAACCAATGCCTGGCCACCGTCCGCAATGGCCGCGGCGATGACTCGCAAGTACACCTCTGTCTTGCCGCTGCCTGTCACCCCATAGAGCAAGTGCGCGTTGAACGTCGACAATGTGGCAAGAATGGTGTCGACCGCCTGCGCCTGCGCGCCGGTGAGCGCGAGCTCGCCGGGATGTATCTGCATTGGAAGCGAATTGGCCGGCACATCGGCGCGGCGCGCTGCGATCCAGCCGCGCGCAGCCAGGCTCTTGAGCAGCCCCGGCTTAAAGTCTTCGCTGACCTCATCGGCCGTCGCGCCGGCGCGATCCGCCAGCCAGTTGAGCAAGGCGCGCTGCTGAGGCGCGCGCTTGGAACTTGGGCGGTTGAGTTCCTCGCGCCCTTGATCGGTGAGACTGAAGTATTCGGTGCTTGCGGCGGCAGGCAGGCCTTCGCGCAAGGAGATCGGTAATGCGGCCGCGTAAACTTCCCCGATCGGGTGGTGGTAGTAATCGGCCGCCCAGCGCAACAATTCGAAAGTGACCGGATCGAAGACCGGCCGCTCGTCCAAGAACTCGTGCGCGGCCTTGAGCTTGGCGAAGGGAAGCGCCGATTCGGAAACGATGCCAACCAAAATCCCGATGAGACGTTGACGTCCGAAGGGCACCAAAACACGCACGCCGGGCCGCGGCGGCTCCTGCGACGGTGATTTTTGTACGGGCGGCAGGTAATCGAACACGCGGCGTAGTGGCGTGTCGAGCGCGACTTGCAAAATCATGGATTTTTTGTCCACAAAATCTGTGGATAAGTCTGTTGAGAAACAGGGGTCATTTGCCCTAAGTGCCCGTTCCGTTTCGGGTCCTGGCGAATTGCTGGAAAAACACCCGAAATCGAATTGATTCTTTTAAATTCAAAGGATTACGACCCCCACTGGATTTCGCGCCGAGGTAATGATCGAAATTATTGCAACGGGAGTCACATGCGATGTGCGTAAGTCGCTGATCTTGCGCTGTTCGCGGCGTCAACCAACCCTTCGGGTAAGCGTTTATACCTGGAATGGAGATGTTACGCATGGCTCGCTTTGATACGCTCAATACAGCTTGGATGGTCTGGGATAATCCCGCTCCAGCACCTGAGGGAGCGGTTCTGGAGTACACGAGAGAACTCGAGAAATTCTTGGCCGAGGTCGAGCGTCGTGCATTTCGCATGGCGCAGGTTGCTTTGCGTGATCCGGATGATGCCCTCGATGTCGTACAAGACGCCATGCTAAAGCTCACCCGCAGCTACGCTTCGCGCCCCAGCGCAGAATGGCGGCCGCTGTTTTATCGAATTCTAGAAAACGGCATACGGGACCTGCAGCGGCGCCGAACGGTGCGCAAACGGGTCATGACATGGTTGCCGGGACCGAAAGAAGATCCGGAGAACGAGGCGCAGGACCCGTTGGAAAACGTCGCGGATTCTGGGCCGCCCATCCCTGAGAGACTGATGCAGGCACAGGCGATGGAGCAGCTGGAAGAATCGCTGCGGGCATTGCCCGCGCGGCAGCGCGAAGCTTTTATGCTGCGCAATTTTGAAGGAATGGATGTTGCCGAAACAGCGAGCGCCATGGCTTGCTCGGAGGGCAGCGTGAAGACGCATTATTCGCGCGCGGTGCATGCATTGCGCGAACAGCTCGGTGAGGTTTGGTAATGAGCGAAAAAGATAGCGAGGCATTCGAGATGCGCAGCCGCGCGCTGTTTCAGGACAGTGTCGATGGCCTGGATATGCGCATCCGATCACGGCTGACCCAAGCGCGTAGTGCCGCGCTCGAAGCCGCTTCGGAAAGCCGGCGACGGTGGTTGTTTGGCTGGAAGATGTGGGCGCCCGCGGCCGGAGTGACCGCCGCGGCCATTTTGGGCCTGGGGCTGTGGATTGGTTCGCCGATCGGCCATCAGGCGGCGACCCTGGCCAATGTCCAGTCGAATCTGGAAGACCTTGACCTCGTCGCGTCTACGGACGAAGGTTCGGCTGATGCCATGGACATGCTGCAAGACGATATCGATTTTTATGATTTTGCGGATAAAGCCGCTAATTCAGGACCGGCTGCGTAGGTTGATTTTCGCGGGCTTCGCAAGGAGCTGGCTGCTGTTCGGAGTGTTGTGCGCGACGGCGAGCGCTACACCCCCGCAGGCGACTCCGACGCCGCCTGCGCCGCCACAGACGCCGGCACCGTCGGCGTCAACGGCGAAACCGCCGCCGACGCATGACGAGAGTTTCCTCGAGTTTTTGGGCTCCGACGATGTGGGCGATAGTGCTTGGTGGGAGTTTTTGAAGAAGGCGCCGCCGCGAGGGAGTGATCCTCCTCCCGCAACGCCGCCGCAGGATGCGAAGAAATGATCAGGAATTTGGCTCTTTGCGCCAGCCTTGCGTTAAGCGTTGCCACCAGCTTCGCGCAAGCTCCTGTGCCCGCGCCTTCCGCGCCGCCTGCCGCCGCGCCGCCTGTCAGCACGGCGCCCGCCACTCCGAAGGCTTGGGAGTCGCTCTCGCCGGAGCAACAGCGAGTGCTGCAAGGTTACCAAGGCCAGTGGAACACCCTGCCCGCGGAGCGGCAGCAGACACTTGCGAAAGGCAGCCAACGTTGGATATCCATGACGCCGCAACAGCGCGCCGGCGCCCAGCAACGATTCAGTCAGTGGCGCGCCATGCCGCCGGAACAGCGGCAATTGCTGAGGCAACGCTGGCAGGAATTCAAGTCGCTGCCGCCCGAGCGGCAACGCGAAGTGCGCGATTCCTTCAATCGCTTCCGCCAGATGCCGCCGGAAAGGCGCCAGCAATTGCGCCAGCAATGGCGTCAAATGACGCCGGAGCAACGGCATCGCGCGGCGCAGGGCATGCACGCGCCGCCGCCGCCTCATCGGGCTCCGCACTGAGATTGAGCGGCCCGCGTGACCTGGGGGGATGGGAAGCGAATGGCTGCCTTAAGGCTGGTAGCTGCGTTCCGCGTGCGCGCGAACTTCGTCGGGGTAGAACAGCACGTCGCGGAAGCGTCCCTGACTGAACATCAACGCTTGATCGGTGAAATGAGGCGATGAGGGATCACCGCTCGCGCCGCCGCTCATGATGGCCTTGGCATGGATGGTCGGGCCAAATTCCACGGCCGCGACGAAGCTATTGCCCTCGGAGCCATAGATCTTTTTGGTTTTGCGCGGCTTCGATGAGACGAATGAAGCCAGTGCGCCCCACTGCGAGGGTGCGAAGCCCACAGGCAGACTTGGGCGCGTATCGTCGAAGGGCTGCACAATGTCGTCCGTGAGGCGTTGGAAACGGTTGATCTCCCCCCATGCAATTTGCCAGCGGCCGAAGTCCTGCTGCAATTTTGCGAGCGCGTCGGTCAAGCCATCGATGCGCTCGGCATCCGTCAATTTGTCGACCAGGTAGTCATAAGCCGGTTCATTCGCAGCGCGGGCCGCGGCGCCGTTGCGCTCGATCAAATCCTGGCCCCAGGAAATGGCAACCGCGGTCGCGACCGAATCCGCCGAGGTATGCCTGTTCCAGGCGCGCAAGGTCTCGATCGCCTCCTTCAAGTCAGCGCGCTTGGGATCGACGCTGGGCAGCTCGTCGTACGCGGCGACAAGCGGCGGGAGCAGCACATCGAAGGCGGTCAGGTGACCGTCGTAGCCCGCCGCGATCAGGCTGTCCAACGTTGCATTGTGTAGTTTGCTCAAGACTTCAACAGCGTGCGGGCCGCGTGGATTCTCTCCCTTGGTCCACATGTAGCGCGGGTAGTTTTCGCGTTTTGGGCTTTGGTCTCCGGCAGCGGAGAACGGCCAGTTGTTGCAGTTGAACAGCCAGCCGTTGCCGGGATTCAGCAGGGTAATCGTGTCCCCGACGGCATGCGGGCCTTGCCACTCGGTCGCCGGATTGCTGCCGTCGACCGGGTGCGTGAAATCGAATGAGGTATCTCGCTTGGGTATGAAATTTCCGTGGAAGTAGGCGATCGTTCCGTTGACGTCCGCATACACCGTGTTGTTCGAGGTATCGGTGCGCATGTCCTGGGTCTTGCGGAACGATGCGTAGTCGGTGGTTTTTGTGCGCAGGTAGGATTGCGACAACGCCGGCACGGGTGCTTGCAGCAATCTGATGGCGATCCACTTGCCATTTTCGGCGCGAATGATCGGTCCATGATGACTGTGATACACCGTGAACGAACGGCTACCCATCCCTGCGTCCTGCTTGAAGGGAATGGCGATCACATCGACGCGAAATTTCTTGAGCCCTGTACCGTAACGGTAATACAGCCCATCGGATTTCTTCACCATATCTTCCGCGTATTCATCGATGGCATCGCCGCCGTATGAGGTGTGCATCCAGCCGTTGTGCGTGTTGAAGCCCTGATAGACGAAGAACTGTCCCCAGGTGACGGCACCGTAGACGTTGAGGCCCTGCTCGCTGACCATCTGCATTTCCGATCGAAAATAATAGGAAGTGTGCGGATTGATCCAGAGCATCGCATGGCCGGACGCCGTCAACTTTGGCGCGATGGCGAATCCGTTCGAGCCGCCCGGAGACTCCTCTGGATCGGGATCCGATGCCGGCGTCGAGCGCTTTGCGGGCGTCGAGCGCACGCTTGGCGGTGTCGAATAGAATTTTTGCAGCTGCGCGACGTCGATCGTCTCAATGTCGCCGCCGATGCTGCCCTCGGTGAAGGACAGGGCCATCCAAGGTTCAAAATGCCGGATGACTTTCGGATGCACCGCCGAATGGGTCGACAGGAAGTAGTTGAGGCCGTCCGACCAGGCATCCATGAGCGACTTGAGCCATGCAGGCGCCGCGCGATATTGCTGCTGCAACCGGCCGGCATCGATGAACAATCGTGCGCGCAGGTCGCTGTAGACGGCGGATTCACCCTCGGCTTGCGCCAACCAACCGAGGCCCATGAGGTAGTTGCGCTCGATTCGATTGAAATCGTCTTCCGCCTGCGCGTAGATCATGCCGAACACGGCGTCAGCGTCGGATTTCCCGTAGACATGCGCGATGCCCCAATTGTCGCGAATGATGTGGACCTGTTTCGCGTGTTGCTGCCAGCGTGCGCTTTCGCCCGGAGCCGCACCGCCGGCGGCGATGACAGGAATGCACAACAGCGCGGCAAATAATAATTTCATTGTATGTGAGCCTCCGGACCGCGAACAGACTCTCCCGCAGGTGCGCATCCGCGGCAGGGCGCGCTCATGGCGCCGCCCCGTCGGTACCGTCACCCGCAAGCAACCGTTGCGTGATCTGGGAAAAACTCCAACCCGCGCGCGGAGCGTTGCGCTCCAGAATCCAGATCAGATCGAACCGGTCATCTGGCCAATGGATGGGGCAGACCGGCAGCTTGCCAGCGATTTCCCAGACCAGCCGCGGGATGGCGCCATGGTGCCAGACGATCAGCGCCGGGGATGGCGCCGCGACCACCAGCGCCGCCAGCGCCGCCTCTTCTTCTTCCGCATACGCATGATTGACCGGTAGCCCTAAGGCAGCCGCGAGCGGGCCGACCGTGTGCATCGCCCGTAAGCTGGGACTGTCCTTGGTGGCATCCGACGCGAAAATCGAGCGGGGCGTTTGAATCCTGGAGCCATCCGGCAGCCCACCGGGCGGTGCGAACAGATGCACCAAGGCGCCCGCCCGTTGCCAGCCGCGTACCGTCAATTCGTGATGCGCAGGACGGCCGTCTTCGCTGACGCCCCGGTCATGACTGCCATGCTGGTGCTTTTCCGCATGCCGGATGATCATGATCTTCAACATGCCCGTGACTTAGACCCCGTGGCCGTCGGCGATGCTTGCACGACAACCGATAGTTGGACGACACTCTCCCTCAGGAGAAAATATCAAAAAGGGGATGTATTTGCGGAGTCTTTGGTCGCGCCTTGCACGGTTGGCGACGCTCCTCGCCCTGCTCGCACCGGCCACAGCGTCCCCCTTGCATCGCATCGTTGCGGTCGGCGACCTCCATGGCGATTTTTCCGCCTGGCGGGATATCCTACGCTCCGCCAGCCTGGTCGATAACAAGGGCCACTGGAGCGGCGGCGACACGATCCTGATCCAGACAGGCGATGCCGTCGATCGGGGCCCGAATTCGCTCGAGATCATCGAGGATCTCATGCGGCTGCAGAAAGAAGCAGCCCGCGCCCACGGTCAGCTGATCGCCATGGTTGGCAATCACGAAGCCATGAACCTGACCGGCGATCTGCGCTATGTCTCGGCCGCCGACTATGCCGGCTATGCCGACCGCCGATCGGCCTCGCGGCGCGAGAATGTCTACAATTCCAACAAGACTGCCATCGAAATGACTTATCGCGAAAAAGACCCGCAGATGAGCGGCGATGCGATCAAAAAGGCCTGGTTCGAAGCCTTCCCACTCGGGCGCATCGAGCACCAGATCGCATGGAGCGATCAGGGTGACATCGGTCGATGGGTCGTGAAAAATCCTGTTGTGGTCCTGTTGGACGGCACGCTGTTCGTGCACGGAGGCATCAGTCCGGCTTATGTCGATCTGTCGGTATCGGAGATCAATGCCCGCGCCGCCGCCGCGCTTACGGCACGCAATACCGACCCTGCAGCGATCACCAATGACGAGCAGGGGCCGCTCTGGTACCGCGGGCTGGCGCAGCCGCTGGTGTCCGCCAATGGCGAGACACACGTGGCGCGGACGCCGGACCAGATTCAGCCGGCCGGCGGAGATCAGCTGAATGCCCTACTATCTGCTTATGGCGCGAGGCGAATCGTGGTCGGTCACACGCCCATCCTGTCGGGAATCGCCCTTTTCCAAGACGGAAAGTTGATCTGCATCGATACGGGAATATCGGCCGTCTACGGCGGTGCGGTCTCCTATCTGGACATAGAGGATGGGACACCCGTCCCGCATGCCGTCGCACGATCTTCGCAACCTTCAAAAGGGGGAGCACCGTAATGTGCTTGGTTCTGAAAATGGCACTCGCTGCCGCGACATTTTCCATCCTGTCCTGGGCAAATCCGGTCCGCGCCGCCGACGGCCCCAAGCCGTTATTCGCCAGCGACGAAGTACTGAGCCTGACCCTCACAGGGCCCATCGATACGATTTCGCGCGACAAAGGGGCCAAGCCGGTCTCCGGTGTGCTCAAGGTTGGCGGCGCGGCGCCAGAAACCCTGCCCGTGAGCTTGTCGGTGCGCGGCATCACGCGGCGCAAGAAAGAGATCTGTAGCTACCCGCCGCTGCGCGTGGAGTTCACGGAAAAACCCGGACCGTCTTCCGTCTTCAAGGGACAGAAGCACCTCAAGCTCGTGACTCAGTGCCAGCGCATGACGGATTACCAGCAATATCTGCTGCTGGAATATGCCGCCTACCGGTTATACCGCGCCCTGACCCCCGAAAGCTTCAACGTCCGCCTTGCCAAGATCGACTACACCGGCAAGGACGGTCGGGCCCTCAGCACGCGGCTCGGCTTTTTTATCGAGGATGTAGATGACGTCGCGAAGCGCAACGCGCAGGAACGGCTCAGGGGTGTCCGAAAAATATCCGCCTCGCAATTGGATTCGGGCGCCGCGGCGCGCTACGCGGTATTCGAGTACATGATCAGTAACCTGGATTGGGCCATGACGGCCGGTCCAGCCGGCATGGATTGTTGCCACAATGCTCGGCTGTTGCAGCCTGTGGGCGCGGCCGGCACATCGACGGGCCTGATCCCCGTGCCTTACGACTTTGACTATGCCGGCCTGGTCAACGCGCCCTATGCCGTGCCGCCGGAAGGCATCAATGTCGCCAATGTGAAAGTGCGGCGCTATCGCGGCTTCTGCGCGCATAACGAGGAGGCCAAGGCGTTCCTCGCGCAGATTTCCACCCGCCATGACCCGCTGATGGGCATTCTCAACGAGACCCCGCAGTTGGAAGAGCGGACGCGCCGAAACGCGGCGGGTTATCTCGGCGACTTTTTCGAGGAGGCCGGATCACCGTCCAAGGTGGCCGATTTGATGAAAGTGTGCTTGCATTGATCGGGTACAAATGTCGTGACACATCTAGCCGCTGACAAGTCTGTTCCGGGTCAATCCCTGATCGACGGCACGCATAGTCCGGCTGCCGCGCTGGACTGGTCCGGCATGACAGACGTGCAATTCATCGTGAACTCGTTCGCTATCCTGCTGCTCGCCACCCTGCTGGGTGCCCTGATCGGCTACCACCCGACCACGCGGCGCAAGATAGACGGGCTGCATGAAGCGGATATGCCGCATGTCTATGTGATGTATGCGGTGATCGGCGCGGTGATCGGCGTGGCCGTGCGCGAATTCGGCACCGTGGTCGGTGTGGTGGTGTTCGGAATTGGCGGTCTCATGCGTTTCCGCTCGGCGACGGATTCGACGCGCGACACGGTGCGGCTGATCATCGTTACCCTGGTCGGACTGATCGCGGGGCTCGGCCTGTTGCATTTTGCCGTGATCATCACGCTGTTCACCTTCGCCCTGATCTATGTCTTCGACAGCAGTCCGCCCTACCGCATCCGGGTGGAAGGCATGACGAAGGATCGCACCGGCAGTTGCGCCGAGGTCTATCGCGGCATTCTGAAGGAGCATGGCTGCCGCATCATTGCTGAGCATCACTCGCTGGAAAAGGCGCGGATTGAATTTGTCTTCCGTTTGCCCCGCCGCAGTACACGCGAGCAGCTGGACGTGGAGTTGCGCAGCATTGCCGCCGATTTGCGCGGCGAAGTGAATTGGGAAGTCGGCTAGCTGGGCGATCAATTTCTGGTGGGCGGCTCGTGCTCGCGGTGAAATCTGTGGATAGCCCACAAGTAGCTTTCCATCAGCGATTCGCGGCCGAGCTGGACGATGACCTTTAGCCGGTCGGTCATGCCGGTCGTCATTTTCATTTGCGCCCGGGCCTGCGCGAAATGCCTGAGCTGAGCGCGGTATTGCCACAGCAGCTCACGGGTAGCCATTTTGTCCTGATGCAGCTTCCAAACACCAAGCACGACCGTCAGGCTGCCCCACACGAACATCACCAGGTCCTTGACAGGAACCGGTACCAGGTACTGGATATGTTCCATTTCCTCCCCGTAGAACACGAGTCCGATGATGGCGATCAGCGTAACTGCGAACATCGTCCGCTTGTAATGTGCTTCGCGGTGCTTGATGTGCGAGAACCGTTTGACCTCGCGCGTGAAATAGGCGTGCTGGTCATTGATCCAGGCGTGCTCGACGGCCGCTTCGGTGGCCGCGCCATGAGTCAACCCGCCTGCGCCAACGGCGTCCGTGCGCTCCACGCTGCGCAGCACATGCCGGAACCAACCAAAACCATCGAATAAGTTGATGCCCGATATGGATATCAATTCCCGGATGTCGACCAGGTGATCGGCACCGGCGAGGACGAGATAGAACTTGACCCTGAGGCTTTCCGCCAAAGTGCGGCATGCAAGATGACCGGATAACCAGTGATTGCGGCTCAATATCCGGAACAGCGTCAGACCGATAGCCAGCGCGACAAGGTAAATGACGAGCAACCACCTTGAATCGATCAGCAGTTCGTACACCAGAAAGGAGCCGCCTGCCAGCAGTGTCAGTGCACCGAACAGTTGGAACAATCCGTCGGACCTGCGCTGATAGTGCATCGCCAGCGAATCCGCGATTGAATAGCGCGCGTCGATGTCATGGAGAAGTTCTACGTCAGGGAACTTCAGGTCCGGGGGCAGCGAAGATATCAGCGAGTTTTGTGACTGCCTGTCACTGTTGCGGGCCAGCGAGCGGTATCTGTGATTGAGGTTATCAAGTTCGCGCCACTCGTCGGCCACCGAAATGGGAAGCTCAGCATGCACCGCGAGGCGATGACCGACAGCCGTCAGAAAGCATGCCTTCGGAACGTCGCGGCGCGCGTCGTCGCCGGCGCGTCGCACCGGAATCCAGTAGACGACCGCATCGCCGGCTTCCGCATCCGAGGCCGGTATGAACACCGGTTCGACAAATTCCTCCTCGTCGCCGCCATGGCAGTCAAGATAGCGAATCAGCGTGTCGAAGCATCCCCCGGGCAGCCGTGTGCTCTTTCCATCCCAGACGGCAAGCAGAACGCTGCTGCGTCGGACCAGCATACGGCCGAGTGATTGATATCCCTCGTCGCGGCCGCTAGGTTCATCGAGACGCTCCGGCGGAGTGAGCTCGACAGATCGAACCTGCGGATGCGCGAGCAGGGTCCGGAGCTCCCTATATGAGTCGGAATCGAAATCCGCACGATACTGCGTGAGCGGCATCGGCAGTACCGCCTCGACCTGGACACCGGCCTCGATTGCCGCCCGGGCGACGATCAGGTCGGTACCGGCGGCCATACCGGACAGCACGCGGATCTCTGTGGACGGGAGTGCAATGGCCAGTCGGAGAAGTTGCGTCCTGACCGCGGTCGCAAGTTCCGTCGCACATGACGGATCGAAACTGCGATGGCCGCATACGCCAATCAGAAGCGGAAAGCCAGAGTCGTGATGACGTACCATGGAGCGATTGTCTAAATCGGCGATGCTCTCGGATAGCGGATGATGGAGACGTGCCGGGATAAGTCCCTGGAACAGGGGCGTTCGGAAGCGCCGCTGCCCGAAAGCGGAAAGTAACCGCGGGGGCGGCGCTTCGAGATCAGCCTGCAGCCTTGACGGCTTGGATCAGCTGACTCACCGCCGCCTGCGCATCGCCATACAGCATTCGGGTTTGATCGAGCACGAACAAAGCATTGTCGATGCCGGAAAATCCCTGCCCCTGGCCGCGCTTGATGACGATCACATTCTTTGCCTTGTCGGCGTTCAAGATCGGCATGCCGTAGATCGGGCTGCTCTTGTTGGCGCGCGCATCGGGATTCACCACGTCGTTGGCGCCGATGATGAGCGCCACATCCGCGGTTTCGAATTCCGCGTTGATCTCGTCCAAATCCGAAATCAAATCGTAGGGCACGCCCGCTTCCGCGAGCAATACATTCATATGGCCTGGCATGCGGCCTGCGACCGGGTGAATGGCGAAGCGCACCTTCACGCCGTGGTCGATGAGCAGTTGCGTCAGCTCCCATACCTTGTGCTGCGCCTGCGCCACCGCGAGACCATAACCCGGCACGATGATGATCTTCTGCGAATACGCCATCATGACGCCCGCATCCGAAGCCTCGATGGCCTTTTGCGTGCCGGTGACGCCGCCGCTGCCGGGCGCCGAGCTCTCGCCGAAATTCGAGAAAAGCACATTGCCGAGCGAGCGGTTCATGGCCTTCGCCATCAGCTGCGTGAGCAGCGTGCCGGCTGCGCCAACTACAGTGCCGGCGATGATCATCGCGGCGTTATCGAGCACGAAGCCTTCGAAACCCACCGCAAGCCCGGTGAGGGCGTTGTACAACGAGATCACGACCGGCATATCGGCGCCGCCGATGGGCAGCGTCATCGCGACACCTAAAATCAGCGCGCACACGAAGAACAGCGAGACGAGGGGAAGTCCGGAATCCGCGCCCGCGCCGCTCACGACCATGAAGCCAAAGCCGACGGTGATCAGCAATATGGCCAAATTGACGAATTTCTGGCCGGAAAAGCGCACCGATTTGGTGATCAAGCCCTGCAGTTTGGCGAAAGCAATCAGGCTGCCGCTGAAGGAGACGGCGCCGATGAATCCGCCGACCGCGGCCATGGTCAGATGCACCAGGTTGTGTTCGTTGCCGCTGTACAGCTCCACGGCCGCAATCGCCGCTGCGGCGCCGCCGCCCATGCCGTTGTAGAGGGCGATCATCTGCGGCATGTCGGTCATGGCCACGCGTTTGCCGCTGACCCAGGCGATGACGGTTCCGATCGCAATTGCAACGATCACCAGCATCAGATTGAGCGAGGAAGCGCCCATGAATGCCAATGTGACGATGGTGGCCAGCAGCATGCCGACGCCCGCCCAGCGAACGCCGCTGACGGCAGTGACCGGCGAACTCATGCGCTTCAGTCCCAGAATGAACAGCGCCGCCGCGATGAGATACGAAAGCTGAGTGAAAGTTTGAATGGTCGAAGCGGAAGGCATCCCTTAAGGTCCTTTCTTTTTGCCGGCCAGCACGAACATTTTCAGCATGCGTTCGGTAACGACATAGCCGCCGACGGCGTTTCCGGCAGCCAGCAACACGCCGATAAAGCCGATAACCCGCACCAAAGTCGTATCGGCAGTCGCTAGGGCGACCATGGCGCCGACCAGCACGATGCCATGCACGAAGTTGGATCCCGACATGAGCGGCGTGTGCAGGATCACCGGCACGCGCGAAATGACCTCGTAGCCGGTGAAAGCGGCCAGCATGAAAATATAGAGTGCGATGACGCCGTCAATCATGTCTTCTGTCCCTCCATTGCCGCGCGCGTTGCCTCGTGCTTGATTTGCCCTTCGTGCGTGAGCACCGCGCCGGCAAATACTTCGTCGCTCCAATCGATCGCCAGCTCGCCCTTGGGCAGTGCCGGCTTCAGGAAATTGAATAGATTGCGCGAATACATTTCGCTGGCGTGGTACGGCAACGAGGCGGGCAAATTCAAGGGGCCGACGATTTTGACTCCGCCTTGCAATACGGTTTCGCCGGCTTTGGTCAGCTCGCAGTTGCCGCCCTGCTCGGCGGCGATATCGACGATGACCGAGCCCGGCTTCATACGCGCCACTGCCGCTTGAGAAATGATGCGCGGTGCGGCGCGTCCGGGGACAGACGCCGTGCTGATCACTGCATCGCTCGCCGCGATGCGGGCATCCAGGACCTCTTGCTGCTTGGCCTTTTCCTCGGGCGTGAGCTCGCGGGCATAGCCGCCCGAGCCTTCAGCGGAAACTCCCGTCTCGATGAATTTCGCGCCGAGGGACTTTATTTGATCCTTCGTGGCACTACGAACGTCATACGCCTCGACCACAGCCCCTAATCGCTTTGCGGTGGCGATTGCCTGTAACCCGGCGACGCCGGCGCCAATCACCAATACCGTGGCTGGTCGAATCGTGCCCGCAGCGGTTGTAAGCATGGGCAGAAATCGTTCCAGCGTATTCGCCGCGATCAAGGCGGCTTTATAGCCTGCAACGGAGGCCTGCGAGGACAGTGCATCCATCGATTGGGCGCGGGAAATGCGCGGCACCAACTCCATTGCAAAGCCGGTAATTCCGCGCTCTTTGAGCGCCAGGACTAGATCCGGGCGCGCATAGGCCTGCATGAAGCCAATGATGATCGCGCCTTTTTTGAGCGCTGCGACTTCCGTCAAGGAGGGAGGCTGCACTTTCAATATAACGTCGGCAGACGCAAGAATCGTGGAGGCATCGCTGAATTCGGCATCCGCGTACAGGGCATCGGGAAAATGAGCTGCCGCCCCGGCGCCGCGTTCGATCAGCACACGGACGCCGAGGGACTTTAGTTTGGTGGCGATTTCCGGAACCAGGGCGACGCGGGTTTCTTTGGCAGCGGTTTCCTTGAGGACACCGACGACGACAGACATGCAAAATTCTCCCAAGCCGTAAGTTAGCGCCAAACATTGAATTATGGCATAACACTCGACTATCTTTGGTGCGTTATGAATGTAAGCGAGCAACATAAGTATCAATTGCTGGATTGGCGGGATGACCTGACGGTTATCGCGCATGCCCATCCTTTGTCCCAACAAATCCTGCGCACCGATGTCTCCGGCATGCCGTTGGAATGGGTCGACTATCGCGAGGCCGCACGCCTGTACCACACGGAACAAGTGGCTTACACCTGCGGGTCGCTGCTGTACCGGCTGTACGGCGGCACCTGCGCGCGGACCGGACTGCGAACCATCGTGGACGTCAATTCGATCATTGCCACCCTGGGCGTGACCGGCAATCCGGGCAACCTGCGCGGCGCGGGATACACGCCGCCGCTCAACAATCAAACGCTGTTCCGCCGCGACGCGTATCTGTGTCTGTATTGCGGTGCGCGCTTTACCTATAGCCTCCTGTCCCGCGACCACGTGACGCCCTTCAGCCGCGGCGGCCAAGATACGTGGAGCAACGTGGTGTCGGCTTGCCGTCGCTGCAACAATGCCAAAGCATCCCGCACGCCGGAGCAAGCGGGCATGCAGCTCCTGGCCGTGCCTTTTACGCCCACGTATGCCGAGTACATTTTCCTGAAAGGCCGGCGCGTGCTCGCGGATCAAATGGACTACTTGGTCGCGCATTTTCCACGTTCCAGCCCTCTGCACGAGCGCATGCAACGCTGGCCAATGTGAACGCCATCGCGGGGATTCCCGTTCCGCGGTCGGGGGTGGTGTACTACATCGACGCCAGCTATTTCATCTTTCGCGCCTACCATTCCATGCCGCCCGATATGGTGGACGCCGACGGCAATGCCACGCATGCCTTGTACGGATTCGCGCGTTTTCTTTCGGATCTTCTCGAGAGGGTGCGGCCGGAAAGGATCGGCGTCGCCTTCGATTTGAGCCTGCGCAGCGTGACATCGTTTCGCAACGGCATATACCCGGCCTACAAAGCCAACCGTGAATCACCGCCCGCCGATTTGGAGCGTCAATTCGCCCTATGCCGCGAGTTTTGCCGGCATATGGGCTTGGCCGAATTCGCGAGCGCCGAATACGAGGCGGACGATATCATCGGAACCTTGGCCGCACGTTCGCGTGCCGCGGGTCTGCGCAACGTTCTGGTGACGCGCGACAAGGATTTGTCGCAATTGATACGGGACGGCGACGTATTCTGGGATTACAGCGGCAACATGCGCTACCACTATCACGATATTGGTCCGCGCTTCGGAGTCGCACCCGAACTCATCGCCGATTTCCTGGCGCTGACGGGGGATAGCGTCGACAACATTCCAGGCGTGCCCGGTGTCGGCAAGAAGACCGCCGCGGAACTGTTCGGCGTGTTCGGTTCCCTCGATGAATTGTATGCAAATCTTCATCGAATTCCATTCTTGAAGCTGCGCGGCGCCGCCGCCGTCGCTGCTAAACTACTGGCTCACAAGGATGCCGCCTACCTTGCCCGGCGCTTGACCGGTATCGTATGCGACATACCGATCGAGGCGACGCTCGAGGACTTGAAGCCAAGGCCGCAGGATCGTGGCGGGCTCGACTCTTTTTTTGATGCCCATGGATTCGGGAATATTTTGCGACAGCAGGTGCGCCGCATCGCCACCGCTGCTTAAGACGGGGAAAGACCATGGCGCAGAAAGATATTCAATCGGTCCTGCAAGAGGACCGCGTATTTCCGCCTTCGAAAGCCTTTGTGGAACATGCCACGCTCAAGGCCGCCGAGTTACAGCGCATGTACGACAAGGCGGCCAGCGACTACGTGGGCTTCTGGGCGGATTTGGCTGTAGCTGAAATCGATTGGAAACAACCCTTTACCGTGCCGCTGGATGACTCGCGCGCGCCCAATTTCCGTTGGTTTACCGACGGCCAACTGAACGTATCGCACAATTGCCTGGACGCGCATTTGGCCAGCCGCGGCGACAAGGTCGCCGTCATTTTCGAAGGCGAGCCCGGCGACGTACGCAAGCTGACCTACGCGCAGCTACATCAAGAGGTGTGTCAGTTCGCCAATGCGCTCAAAGCGCAGGGAATAGGGCGTGGCGACCGAGTGATTATTTACATGCCGTTGATCCCCGAGGCCATTGTCTCGATGCAAGCCTGCGCACGCATTGGCGCCGTGCATTCGGTGGTATTCGGCGGGTTTTCCGCGAACGCCGTAAAGGATCGGATCGAAGACGCCGGCGCGAAGCTGGTCATTACCGCCGATGCCGGCTGGCGCGGAGGCCACGCCGTCGAACTCAAAGCTGCTGTCGACAAGGCGCTGTCTGAGGGTTGCGAATCCGTGCAACGGGTTATCGTTTATCGGCGCACCGGCACGCCTTGCGAAATGCGCGCAGGCCGCGATGTGTGGTGGCACGACGCGATTTCAGGAAAGCCTGCGAGTTGCGAGCCGGAATGGGTCGATGCCGAGCATCCTTTGTTCCTCCTGTATACGTCCGGGTCCACCGGCAAACCGAAAGGGATTCAGCATAGTAGTGCCGGTTATTTGCTCAATGCCAAGCTCACCACGAAATGGGCCTTCGATCTCAAAGAGGACGACATCTACTGGTGTACGGCCGATGTCGGTTGGGTTACCGGGCACACCTATGTGGTCTATGGGCCGTTGGCGGCGGGCGCAACCGTATTTATGTACGAAGGTGCGCCGACATTTCCCGATGGCGGGCGCTTTTGGAAAATGTGCCAGAGGCATGGCGTCAGCATTTTCTATACCGCGCCTACGGCGATTCGGGCGCTCATGAAGTTGGGCGATGACGTGCCGGGCAAATACGATTTACGAAAACTGCGGGTCCTCGGCAGCGTCGGTGAGCCCATCAATCCCGAGGCGTGGATGTGGTATCACCGCGTGATCGGGGCAGAGCGCTGCCCCATCATCGATACATGGTGGCAGACCGAAACCGGCGCCGCCATGATGGCGCCCATTCCCGGCGTGACGCCCACCAAGCCCGGCTCATGCACCATGCCGCTGCCGGGAATCTTCGCGGACATCGTCGATGAGGAGGGACGCCCGGTAAGGACACCGGATGCGGGTGGGTATCTGGTGATCAAGCGGCCCTGGCCTTCCATGCTGCGGACGATTTGGGGCGACAACGACCGCTACATCAAGACCTATTGGGAAAAGTTCAAGAATCACTACTACGTCGCCGGTGATTCGGCGCGCCGCGACAAGGACGGCTACTACTGGATCATGGGGCGCATCGATGACGTCCTCAATATCGCGGGCCACAGATTGGGGACGATGGAAATCGAGTCGGCCCTGGTCGCGCACCCAAAGGTGGCGGAGGCCGCAGTGGTCAGCAAGGCGCACGACATCAAGGGGGAATCGGCGTTTGCCTACGTAGTCCTCAATGTGGCGAGGCCGCAAGGCGCCGCCGCGAAAGCCCTGATCGATGAGCTTCGCGGCTGGGTCGGCGAGCAGTTGAGCCCCATCGCGAAGCCGGATGAAATTCGGCTGACGGATAACCTGCCAAAAACGCGCTCCGGCAAAATCATGCGCCGCTTGCTGCGAGCGGTGGCTCGCGGCGAGGAGATCACGCAGGACATGTCGACACTGGAGAATCCCGCCATTCTCGATCAGTTGCGCGGTGTGGATTCGGACAGTCCCGCAAACGCTGCCGCATCTTCCGCCAAGGCGGCTAAACCAACCGCAAAGAGTGCGGCTAAGAAAGTGGCAAAGAAGGCGGCAAAAAAAGCCTCGAAACGCCCGGCCGAAAAAGCCAAGCCTGCGGCGAGGTCCGCCAAGCGCAAAGACCAGAAGCGCAAGACCGCCACGCTCAAGGCCAGAATCGTGTCGAAGCGCGCCAAACCTTCGAGGCCGAAGACGCGCTCAGCGCGGCGCAAGAAATAGCCGGCCGATTACTTCGCCTCAATCAAGGGTCGGTCGGGTTTCCTGTGGAAATATCAACGGGGAAAACTCCGTAGATGGGCGTTCCCCGATAAAGCGTGGGGGCATCCCCGCCAACGTAGACTTTTGTCCCAACTAGCGTGAGCGAGTCGAAATTGGTGCCGCAGGAATCGCAGGACAAGCTGCTCGTGAACGTCGGGTCAGGATTTCCGTTGGACGCATCTACCTTCGCAAGGTTGAACGATGGGGTTCCGCGATAGCTTTGGAAACTGCCCGCGACCACGATCGAAGACCCGGAGCTCAGCAGCGCCTGCGCGTTGGCAAACCCTGTGGATTGGGAAAACCTCGTATCCAGAGCGCCCGTCACGGGATCCACTTTTAGCAGACCCTGGACTGTGCTTCCGCGATATGAATTGACATAGCCGCCAGCATAGAGCGAACTTCCAGCGAAAAGCAGCGACTGGACGTACTCCAAAGAACCGCCGGCGCCGATCGTCTGGGTAAATGTTTGATCTAGTGCGCCCGTGGCGGGGTCCACTTTCGCGAGATTGCGCGCAGGAAAAGCACTGTAGTTCTGGAATTGGCCGCCCACATAAATTGCGGTCGGCGAATCCGCGAGCGCAATCACCGTGCCGTCCGGGCCTCCGTTAACTGGGAACGCGGGGTCGGTTTGGCCGGTGAGCAGATTCATCTTGGCGAGATGTGTCGCGGATAAGTTTCCCCCGCCGATGTATAAGGAACCCCCGTGAATCAGCATGGTATTCACAAAGAATGGGGCGCCACCGCCGCCGGCGAATGTCGCATCACAGGCTCCTGTCGCGGTGTTGACCTTTGCGATATTGAAGCTGTTGAGAGCCCCGCAAGTAGTGAACACACCCCCAAGATATAAAGCCGTGCCGTTCAAGGCCATCTTGATCACGTTGCTGTTGGTGCCCGCGGCAGCGCTGAACGCCAGGTCCGGCTCATCCGTTGCCAGCGAAAATTTGGCGATATTGTTGGCGGGGGAGCCGCGGTAAGTGCTGAGATTGCCGCCCGCAATCACTTGCGACCCCGCGGCCGCGAGCGCGTATACCGTATCGTTGCCGCCCGTGGGTTGAGTGAAGGTTGTGTCGAGCGCGCCGCTCGTTGGATCGATCTTGGCAAGATCATGGGCGCTTGTTCCTCGGTAGGAGGTGAAGGCGCCGCCGACATAGAGACTTGAATTCGCCAACAGGAGCGAATACACGCCAAAGTCAAATCCCGCACCGACTCCAAAGGTCGCGTCCGAGAGTCCCGTACCGGTATCGATTTTCTCCAGCACCGGCGTGGCGCCGGGGAAGGTCCTGCCGACATAGAGGGAATTACCGGATACCAACAGGCTCTGCACTTGAGAGGTGTTTGCGATACTCTGCGTAAACGCCGTGTCAAGCGCGCCGGTGGTTGCATTCACACGCGCAAGAGCTGTTTGAACGCCCGCAAAATGGGTGAACGCCCCGCCGACATAAAGCTGGTTCGCCGCGATTGCGAGTGTCAACACGGCGCCGTCAGCTCCCGGCGCGGCGGCAAAGATCGTGTCGATTGCACCGGTTGCCGCATCGAGCTTGGCAAGGTAGGGCGCGGCGACGCCGCCAAAGTGCGTGAACCATCCACCGGCGTACACAGACGTACCGGAGACCACGATTGTGACAGCATAGGAGTCGGGTTGCGGATTCGGGTTAAAAGCAGGATCCGCGGCGCCCGTGGTGAGGTCTAGTTTTACCATTCGCGGGATCGCCGCGCCGCGATAGGCGACGACATTGCCCACCACATAGAGCGACGATCCGGAAACGGCGAGTCCGTACAGCGTTTCGCCGGGCTGCGTACCAAATCCGCCGCCGCCGATAAAAACAGGGTCGATCGCGCAGGTCGTCGCGTCAATTTTGGCGAGCTTGCCGACAACCGCACCTCGGTACTGGCTGAAATTACCGGCGGCATAGATCGAATTGCCGACCGTTACAATTGCGGTGACTTGACCGCCGAGAAACCCGGTGCCGAGGTCGCACGTGGTGGCCAGATTCCCGGACGCCTTGTCGACGATGGCGAGACGCGGTGCAGAGTAGGGATTGACGGCACTGAATCGTCCGCCCACGTAAAGATTGGAGCCGTCGGTCGCAGTGGTAAATACCGCAGTATTGACACGAATTCGCAAAGCGCGGACTTGTGCCGTGGCGGTAGTTCCCTGGCCGTCGGTGACTTGCACGGTGTTTACGCCGCTCACCGTGCCAACGGTATAGATACCTTGTGCGTTCACGGTGCCCGAACCTGAGACCACCGAATACTGATACGGCGGAACGCCATTCAGGCCGATGAACGGCGTAGTTTGAGCGCTGCTCGCCGTCAGCGTCGCCGACGCGGGACTGATGGACAGCGGCGGATTGATGGTTATCGTGACCAGGGTCGATGATCCGAGCGAGTCCGTGATGCTCACGACGCTGGTGCCCACCGTCGCCGGCGCAGTAAAGTGCCCAGATGCATCGACGGATCCGCCGCCGGAAGTGACTTTATAGGTGAAAGGTCCTTGGCCGCCGGCGGCGCCCACCATCAGCGAGGTGCCCCCGCCGATGGTGGCTGTCGGTTGAGTGGCGACTAGCGGTGCATTCACCGTGATCGACGCCAGGGCGACCGCACCTTTGGAATCAGTTACCTCGAGGGTCGTCAACGCGGGACCGCTGGGCGAGGTGAATTGTCCCGACGCATCGATACTGCCGCCGCCCGCGGCGATCGAATAAGTGTAGGGAGGCGCGCCGCCCGTGGCGACCTGCGCCGTGGTCGTGCCGGAATCGATGCTCGCCGCCGCGTTCACGAATGCCACCACGATGATTTGCAGCGAGGTCTTGGCGCTCGTCCCGCCTTTATCGGTTACCTGTACCACGGTCGTGCCGGCGGTGGCGGGCGCGGTGAAGAGTCCGGTACTGTCGACGGTGCCGGCGCCGGAAGCGATTGAAAACGCGTACGGTGTCTGCCCGCCTGCGGCGGTCAGCATCAGGCTCGTGCCCGCTCCCAACGATGATGAAGGAGAACTCAAGGTCAAGGGCGGCAGTGGCGGCGCACCGCCCCCACCTCCACCGCAGGATGCCAGCAGCAGGGTGCCGAAAGTCAGCAGCGCAAGACGAGCGCGGCCTAGTTGTCGTCGTCCGAAAATCTTGAAACAAAGGTTGGAGTCCGGCACGGCGTTCTCTGCGCTATTTGTTATTTTATGCGCGTGCTCTCCCTTGAACGATGCACGCATTTAAATGATACCCATTTTGCGATGAGGGATAAGACCTTTCGTTGCAGGATGTCGATGAGGCAGGGCCAGGGTCATGGCGCGAAAGTAGTTATGTCATCTGGTTTGCCCGATAATGAGCGGCATGAATCTGAACCAAGTGACGCTGCCGGCCACGGATGTGGAGCGGTCAGCCGATTTCTATCGGCGTCTGGGATTTACGCAAATCGTCAGCGCTCTGCCGCGTTACGCCAGATTTGAATGTTCCAACGGAGCCACCTTTTCGCTGCACGCGTTCGACACGGTGCTGCCGTCGCAAACCGTGGTCTATTTCGAATGCGACGATTTGGATGCCACCTATGAACGGCTGTGCAAGCTGGGAATCGAATTCAACCAGGCGCCCAAAGACCAAATCTGGCTTTGGCGCGAGGCCTACCTGCAGGATCCCGACGGCAATGTCATTTGCCTGTATCACGCCGGCAATACCCGCCGATTTCCGCCCTGGCGCTTGTCAGACGATTCACCCAGGCTTTGACCGAAAAGCTCGAACTTAGGGCCCCGGGTCGGCTAGAATAGGGCGGCCGGAAAGGGCGAATATAGACGCCCCGCGTGCCTCACGCGAACGACTCGGCACCCCATCTGAGCTTTGTTGGGCAATCGTGGCCGCAGCGGCCGCTTATCTTTTGGATCGGACAATATGCTTTCCACATCCAATGTCGCCGTTCAATTCGGCGCCAAGCCGCTCTTCGAGCAGGTAACGGTCAAGTTTTCCGACGGCAATCGTTATGGCCTGATCGGTGCGAACGGTTCGGGCAAATCCACGCTCATGAAAGTGCTGGGCGGCGATCTTGATGCAAGTGCCGGCGATGTGATGCTGCAGGTGGGAATGCGGCTCGGCAAGTTGAATCAGAACCAGTTCGGCTACGAGGATGATCGTGTGCTCGACGTGGTCATGCGCGGCCACACCGAGCTGTGGGCCGCAATGCAGGAGCGAGATCGGATCTACGCCGATCCCAAGGCGTCCGATGAGGACTACATGAAGGCCGCGGAGCTCGAGGGGGTGTTCGCCGAGTACGGCGGTTACGACGCCGAAGCTCGAGCCGGCAGCATCCTCACGGACGCCGGTATTCATGAGGCACGGCACAACGGCCCCATGCGTGAAGTCCCGCCGGGTCTGAAGCTGCGCGTCCTGCTCGCGCAGGCATTGTTCTCCAATCCGGACGTGCTGCTTCTAGATGAGCCGACCAACAATCTGGACATCAATTCAATTCGATGGCTCGAAGGAGCGCTCAACAATTACAACGCCACGATGGTGATCATCAGCCACGATCGGCATTTCTTGAATCAAGTCTGCACGCACATTGCAGACTTGGATTTTCAGCAGTTGAAGATTTATCCCGGCAACTACGACGATTTCATGCTGGCCTCGGTGCAGGCGCGCGCTCGAGTCGAGGCTGCCAATGCCAAGGCGAAGGACCGCATATCGGACCTGCAGGAGTTCGTGCGGCGTTTTTCTGCCAACGCATCCAAGGCGCGTCAGGCCACCTCTCGCAAGCGGCAGCTGGAAAAAATCAAGATCGAGGAGATCAAGCCCTCATCTCGGCAAAACCCCTACATCCGCTTCGAGCAAGGCAAGAAACTGTACCGCTCCGCAGTGACGGTGGAGAAATTGAGCTTCGCCTATCCGGGATCGACCGAAAAAGTGCTCGACGACCTAAGCTTCAACGTCGAAGCGGGCGAACGTATCGCCATCGTCGGGCCGAATGGTGTCGGTAAAACGACGCTCATGCGCTGTCTCGCGGGAGAACTGCGGCCCAATAGCGGGCGTATCGTCTGGGTTGAAAATGCCGCGCCCGGCTACATGCCGCAGGATCCGCAGGCTGAGTTCGAGGACAAGATCGACTTGTTTGGCTGGATGTCCCAGTACACCGGCAAGGCAGACGACGATCAAATCGTTCGCGCCACCTTGGGGCGCTTGTTGTTTTCCGGCGAAGAGACCAAGAAGTCCGTGAAGGTTCTGTCGGGCGGAGAGAAGGGTCGAATGATCTACGGCAAATTGATCCTCACGAAGCCCAATGTCCTGCTGATGGACGAACCAACCAATCACATGGACATGGAAACCATCGAATCCCTGCAAATCGGGTTGGAACATTACGCCGGCACGCTCATCTTCGTTTCGCATGATCGTGAATTCGTCGGCGGTCTCGCGACCCGCATCATCGAAATGCGTCCCGGCGGCAAGATTGTCGATTTCCGGGGCAACTACGACGAGTATTTGAAATCGCAGGGCGTGGAAATCTAGGCGCCCATCGGTCAGGCTTATAGCGCTCGACGCGCTCTGCTGGCAGTATTCGGCGATGAATCTGATCGCCGACCGTCTGCATAGGAAATTCGGCACGATCACGGCTGTAGCGGACGTATCCTTCACCGCCGAGCCCGGCAAGATTCTCGGGTTGCTGGGACCCAACGGTGCCGGCAAATCGACCACTATCAGCATGCTCGCCGGCCTCACCACGCCGCATTCGGGAAAGGTGCAGATCGACTCGGTAACATTGGGAACCGGCGCACACCCAACCAAGCGCAAATTGGGATTGGTCACGCAGGAGATTGCACTGCTCGAAGAGCTGCCGGCCCGCATGAATCTGGAATTCTTCGGCGGTTTGTATGGCCTAACGGGGGCGGCCCTTCGCGCAAGGATTGCGGCGGTGCTGGAATTGACCAGCCTCTCGGATCGCGCCCGCGACCCGCCGAACACATTTAGCGGCGGCATGCGGCGACGCTTGAATATCGCCTGCGCGCTGCTGCACGAGCCGCAGATTTTGCTGCTGGATGAACCGACGGTGGGAGTCGATCCGCAAAGCCGCAACGCCATTTTCGAGACCATCGAGGTGCTGGCCGGCCAGGGTCGAACGGTGGTCTATACGACGCACTACATGGAAGAGGTCGAGCGGCTGTGCGATCGCATCGTCATCGTGGATCACGGGCGCGTTCTCGCCAATGACTCGCTGAGCGGCCTCTTGGCGGGTGCGCCGGTGGGAAACAAGCTGACATTGAAATATGACGTGGCACCGGACGCTGCTGCGCTCGCGGAAATCAGTCATCTGCCCGGGGTCGTCCAAGTCGATCTTATCGGCACCGAGGTCTCGGTTTCCGCCAATGATCTTGGCACAGCGGCGCCCCGCGTACTCGAGCGTCTGGCCGCGCGCGGGTTCAGTTGTCAGGAATTGACCAGTCGGCGCGCCAATCTCGAGGATGTGTTTCTGGCATTGACCGGACGCACGCTGCGCGACACATGAGCGTAACTTTCACCGCATTCCGCGCCCTGGTCCGCAAGGACATTCAGCTATTTTTGCGCGACCGCCGCGCCCTTGTTATCAGCGTGCTGACGCCGATCGTGGTCGCGGCTTTCTTCGGGTTTTTATTCGCCCCGACCGGCTCGGGCGGCAACCCCGTGTCGCGCATGAAAGTCGGCATCACCGACTTGGATCACAGTGCGCTGACCAAGGCGGTGCTGGAAAGCTTGAACCAGGACGCGTCCCTGGAGATCCAAGAACTCCCGGAAGATCAAGCACTACAGCTGGTGCGCAGCGGCAAGCTGCGGGCTGCCATCGTATTTCCAGCCGATTTCGAAGCGTCCGCGACCGGCGCGCTGGTCGGTGCCGGCGCAATGCCGGACGTCAAGCTGCTCTATGATCCCTCGCAATCCATGATTCGACCGATGGTCGCCGGATTGCTGTCACAGCACGTGATGCAGCGGCTGTCGCGGCCGGCCTTCATCGGCACTGCCAAGCCGATTCCCTTCAATGTGGACAATGTCGCAGTCACTACCGGACCCCGATACAACTCGTACGCTCATTCTTTCGCAGGCATGAGCATACAGTTCATTCTTTTCATGGGCATCGATGCCGGCATCGCGCTGCTGTTGATGCGCCAAGAGGGCATGTGGCGCCGCTTGCGCGCCGCGCCTTTGTCCGGCGCCGTACTGCTCGGCAGCCGCGTGGCGGGTACCACGCTGATCGCCATCATGATTCTGTCGGTCGTTTATCTGGTGGCGCGCGTCGTGTTTGACGTGCGTATCGCCGGCAGCGTACCCGGCTTTTGGATGGTTGCTTGCGCTTTCGCGCTTCTTGCCGCCACGACCGGACTCATGATCGCCTCGCTCGGCCGCTCCGTGGGCGCGACGCGCGGCGTGGCGATGTTCTCCGTGCTGATCTTGGTGATGCTCGGCGGCGCCTGGGTGCCATCGTTCCTGTTCCCTGAATGGCTGCAGCACGTGACCGAGTTCACACCGACCCGCTGGGCTGTGGATGGACTCGATGCCATGACTTGGCGGGGTCTGCCGCTGCAATCAGCCTATGCACCCACCGCGATACTGGTGGGCTGGTCGGCCCTGTTTGCGCTGATCGCGGTGTGGCGCTTCAATTGGGAGGATGGTTGACGCGTCTTGATGCCGCAGCGTCGGATTGGGCGCGATTCTCAAATTTTTTGCCGGGGGAGTTCATGTCAATGAAGTTTGCTGTGTCGTGTGCGTGCATGGTTCTGAGTGCCTCTTCGACGGCCGCCGTTACGCCACCATCCAAGGCGGCCGTGGCGGCCGAATCCATCACGATCAATCGGATCTCCGACGTCGGCTTCAACCACAGCGAGGTGGTCGATACCGCGGCGTATTTGGCCGATGAGATCGGCGGACGCATGACCAACTCGCCCGCCATGCGCAAAGCGGAGCGATGGACTCAAGAGAAGTTCAAGAGTTGGGGCTTGAAGGACGTCAGAGCAGAAGGCTTCGATTTTGGGCGAGGTTGGTGGATCGAGTCCTCGCATGTGCGGATGATCGCGCCTCGGCCAATCGAATTGCGTGCTATTCCTCTGGCGTGGACGCCCGCGACAAACGGAGTCTTGAGCGCACCCATCATCGTTGCGCCCATGGCGAATGAGAGCGACTTCGCCGATTGGAAGGGCAAATTGGCCGGCAAGATCGTGTTGGTCACGTGGCCCGCGCCGCCCAAGGACGATGGCGATGCGCCTTTCCAGCGCCTCACCGACGCTGAGATGGCCAAGCTGGATAAATACGAGCAGCCGACATTTGACGCGGCACAGCGCAAAAAGCGTATCGAGCGCTTTCGCTTCAGACCGAACCTCGATGCGTTTCTGGCGCAGGAAGGCGCGGTGGCGCTGGTACAAATGTCGCGCACCGAAGGTCGCCTCGTGCATGGCGAAGGCTACGGCTATCGCGTCGGCAAGACGCCGAAGCTTCCGGGACTCGAACTCGCGGCGGAGGATTATCGAAAGCTGACGCGCTTGGCGAAGCGCGGCGAAGTGCGCTTGGAAATCGACAGCCGGGTCCACTTCGAAGACGCGGATCACAACGCCTACGATATTTTCGCGGACATTCCCGGCGAGGACGCGCATGCAGGCTACGTCATGGCCGGCGCGCACTTGGACAGTTGGGTCGCCGGTGACGGGGCCGCCGATAACGGCGCCGGCAGCGCGGTGATCATGGAAGCGGCCCGCATTCTCGCCAGCCTCGGCGTTCATCCGAGGCGCACCATTCGCTTTGCATTGTGGGCCGGCGAGGAAGAAGGACTGCTCGGATCAGAGGCGTATGTCGAGAAGCATCTGGCCCGCCGGCCGCTGCCAACCGACCCCGACGAGGCCGATTTGCCGCCCTATTTTCTGGGCGATATGTATCCAGTGCAGACCCTGCCGGGCTTCGCTGACCTGGCGGGTTATTTCAACATCGACAATGGATCTGGGAAGATTCGCGGCATTTACGCGGAAGGCAATTTCGCGGTGGTGCCGATCTTTCGCGAATGGCTGTCGCCATTTTCCAGCCTCGGCGCGAGCACGGTCGTGGCCGAGCCTACCGGCGGAACAGACCACGTCTTCCTGAGCCGCCTCGGCTTACCGGCGTTTCAATTCATCCAAGATCCATTGGATTACGAGACCCGAGTGCATCACACCGATCTCGATACTTTTGATCATCTCCGCCCGCTCGATTTGCGGCAGGCCTCGGTCGTGCTGGCGACGGTTCTCATGGCCGCGGCGAACAGCGACAAGCCTCTGCCGCGCAAGATGCTGCCCACGCAACCGGCGGTGACTGATCCGTTCGCGTATCCGGATCCGAGCAAAAAGTAGTATCTCGGCGCAGTGATTTTGATCGTGTAGCGAGTGTTCCAGCCGGTCAATATCACCACGCCGGACTACCAGTGAGTGTTGGGCGACGTCTGTTTTTACGGCCTACGAGTGCGCATGAGGCCGCCCGACCGATGATGGCCACTCGACACGCGTCCTCTATCCCCTCAGCCATTGGGGCCGCTCAAATCACGGTGCCGGGGAACCGGGTCTCTGCTAGGCCTGCTTCAGCCGCCCGCGGCGAAAATCAGCGATGATTTCCCGCGCCGCGTTGTGCCCCGGCGCGCCGGTTACGCCGCCGCCGGGATGCGTGCCCGCGCCGCACATGTACAGGCCTTTCAATGGACCGCGATAGTCCCCATGCCCGAGCATGGGGCGCGCCGAAAACAGCTGATCCAAACTCAAGGCGCCATGAAAAATATCGCCGCCAATGAGGCCGAAAGTGCGTTCGAGATCCAATGGGCTCATGATCTGCCGCCCCAGCACTGCAGCCTTGAAATTCGGTGCATGGCTGTTGACCAAATCGATCATCACGTCGGCGACTTCCTCGCGATGGGTATCCCAGGAGGCATCGTTCGGCAGGACGGGAGCGACGTGCTGGCAGAACAAGCTGGCGACATGCTGCCCCGCCGGCGCCAGGCTGTCATCGAGAGTCGAAGGAATCAGCATTTCCACGATGGGCTGCTTCGACCAGCCACCGGCTTTTGCATCGAGATACGCTTGGTCCATGTAGCCTAAGCTCGGCGCCATGATGATGCCCGCGGTGTGATGATCGGCGGCAACGCGGCCCGGCAATGCATTGAAGTCGGGCAACTCCGCCAGCGCAACATTCATGCGGAAGGTACCGGATCCACAGCGCCAATGAGCGATGCGCTCGCGAAAGTCCTGCGGCAAAGCGCCGGCATCGATCAACGATCCGTAAAGGAGTTTAGGATTGAGGTTCGACACCACGCTGCGCGCCCGAATCGTTTCACCTATTTCGGTGACCACGCCCACCGCGCGGCCGCCTTCGACCAAGACTTCTCGAACCGGACTCGCGACCCGGATCTCCACACCGCGCTCCGCCGCGGCTTTGGCCATTGCCTGGGTGATGGCGCCCATTCCCCCGATCGCATGCCCCCAGGCGCCCTTCTTACCGTTGACCTCGCCAAACACATGGTGCAAGAGCACATAGGCGGAACCTGCTGCGTAGGGACTAGCGTAGTTGCCGACCACGCCGTCGAACCCATAGGCGGCTTTGATGGGCGCGCTCTCGAACCAAGAGTCGAGATAATCCCCGGCGGACTTCACGAATAAATCCAACAGCTCGCGCCGCATCGGCAGATCCAGCTTCGCAATTCGCTTTGCTTGGCGCGCCCCGCGCAGCATTTCCGGCAATGCCTGAAGCCAACCGCCGGAGGTGACATTCGGCGGCGTTTGCAGCACAAGATCACGCAAAACGTCGGCGACCACTTCGAGACGCTCTCCGTAAGCGGTCAGGCGCTCGGCATCGCGCGCGGAAAACTTCGCGACCTCCTGGGCGGTGTGTCCCGCGCCCACTTTGAGATAGGTGCTCTCGTCCAGAGGGAGAAAATTGGCCAGTTTGCGCTCGACGATGCGCAGGCCGTGCCGCGGCAAGTCTAGATCCCGAATGATTTTCGGATTGAGCAGTGAAACCGTGTATGCCGCCACGGAATTGCGAAAGCCGGGATAAAACTCCTCGGTCACCGCGGCTCCACCCACAACTGCCCGGCGCTCGAGCACCGTTACCTTGAGCCCCGCAGCGGCCAGATATGCGGCGCAGACCAGTCCATTATGGCCGCCGCCGACTATGACCACGTCGCGAGAGCGTTCAGCCACGGACTCTCTCGCTGCCGGTTCGGCCGGCACTGCTCCAACCAGGACCCGGCGAGTGCTCCAGGCCGCTCTCCGGAATCATCTCGCGCATGCGGCGCGCAAAGCTTCTCAACGACACTTCATTGTGTCCCAGCGGACCCGCCGAGTAACTGCGCGAGCCCATGCCGGCCTGCACCCTTTCGATCAGGGCTTTGTCTTCCAAGCTCACTCTGCGATTGATGCGCCAATTCAGGTATCGCGCGGCACGCATTTCGCGGCGCTCGTCGGGGTGTGCGTAAGCGATTTCCCTCACCAAAGTCTCGGTGGGCGATATCGGGATCATCTGCATAAAATCGACCTGATCCGGATAAACGTCGAACGCAACGTTCGGCCACAGCTTGAAATAGGTCCATAGCCGCTGCCGATCATCGGGCAGGTGCGGTATGCGCGGCAGCACCGCCTGGTACATGCGCTCCGAGCGCTGCGCAGAGGGCGTATCGCGAAGATGACCCCACATTTTGTCCACCCACTGCTCCGCCTCGACTCCGTATGACTGGCCGAACAATCGCGACAGGCCTGGATGCGCGACGGAGATATGCATCGCATCCGAATAATTGTCGGTCACATTTTTCCAGTTGACCTGGCGTAATCGCAGCGTTACCCGCCCGAGAGGCTGAAGTTCCTCGAATCGATAGACAGCCAGTTCCTTCTCATACGGCGCAAGCATTTCAGCGACGCTTGGCAAGCCTGGCTGCAGACGGACGAATACGAATCCCTTGTAGATTTCGATCTCGAGGGGCTTCAGCCCGTAATGTTCCGTCGCAAAGTCGACGAATTCCTTGCGATGCGGCACGGCAATGAGCGCGCCGTCGAGATCGTAGGTCCAAGCGTGGTAGGGACATACAATGCGACCGGGGCAATGCCCGGAGGCGCCGTCGAGGAGCCGCGAGGCGCGATGGCGGCAGACGTTGAAGAAAGCCTTGACGCCGTAATCGCGGCTGCGCACCGCGACAATGGGTTCACCGAGGAAATCCAGCGTGTGGTAATCGCCGGGCGTTGGAATGTCGCTAAGATGACAGACGATCTGCCATGACGTGGCGAAGACATGCTGTTTTTCAGAGCGTAAGAAGTCCGCGTCCCGGTATATCCAACCGGGCAAACTGAAGTCTTCTTCCACCGCTCGGCGTCGCGCATCCATCAGGGGTAATTCCGGCTCTTGTTGAACGATAGTATAACAAGAGCTGGAGTTAAGTTTTGTGAGGAATACCCCGCAAAACTCGCGGAAAGGCGCCCGCGCAAAGTGCGTTGACCCAGTCTTCGCAGATGCCGATTGCCTCGCGCGGCTTGAATGTCTCGGAACTGAGGCTCAATTCCACCCATAGGCCATCCAGCAGCGCACTAAGAGCGATTGCCGCGGAACGCAGCTTCAACTTGGGCGCGGCGCCGGATTTTACCAGCTCGCCCAGCAGGCCTTCCAGGATGGACCGGTACTTTCCGTAGGTTCGATCATGAACCTCACGTATCGCACGCGAGTGCGCGACCATGCTCCAGAATACCACCCACACATTGAACAGTTGCGGATCGAGAAGATCCGGTGCGAATGACGCGCGGAAAAAATCGCTCAAGCGTTCGCGCGGCGACGCGCTGCGATTCTTAGCGCGGGCGCGCAGCTCGTCTTGCAGAGACAGCGCGAGGGTCTCGTAGGTCTCCGCTATCAAACCCGACTTGCTGGGAAAGTGGTGGTTGATCAGACCAATCGAGACGCCCGCTGCGGCGCTTATGCGGCGTACCGAAGCGCCATCATGGCCGTACTTTTTCAAGCAGCGAAGGGTGGCCTCCACCAGGGCTTCGCGGCGTACTGCGGGTGTAGCGCGGCGAAATTTCGGGACACGCGGCTTTTTCTTCATCTATTCCCTTCATCTTCATTGTAACGAACCCCGTCCTGGAGTCCTGCGTCGCAGAGCCTACGCCTATGCTGCGCGATAGGCCCGATAATCCAGTCCGAGAGCGCTCGCGACTGCCTCATGCGTCAATTGGCCGGCGTGCACATTGAGACCGGCGCCCAAGCCGGGATCCTTGGAGATGGCGCTGCGCCAGCCGTGATCGGCCAGCGCCTTCACATACGGCAGAGTCGCATTGGTGAGCGCAAAGGTCGAAGTCCTCGGCACCGCTCCGGGCATGTTCGTGACTGCGTAATGGATCACGCCGTCGAGCACATAAGTCGGCTCGGCATGAGTCGTAGGGCGACTGGTCTCGAAGCAGCCGCCTTGATCTATCGCAATATCGACCAACACCGCGCCCGGCTTCATAGTTTTAACCATGGCTCGCGTAACCAGCTTGGGCGCCGCGGCGCCGGCTATCAGCACAGCGCCGATGACGAGGTCGGCATCGCGCACCAATTCCTCGATGGCATGCGCGGTCGAATACACGGTCTTGAGTTGGCTTCCAAAGATCGCGGAGAGCTCTCGCAGGCGCTTGACCGAGCGGTCCACCACGGTTACATCGGCACGCAGGCCGACTGCCATTTCCACCGCATGCGTACCGGAAACACCGCCACCGAGCACGACGACTTTCGCAGGCGCCACGCCCGGAACCCCGCCGAGAAGCACACCAAATCCCCCATTGGCCTTCTGCAGGCAATTGGCGCCGACCTGAACCGACATGCGTCCCGCCACTTCACTCATCGGAGTCAACAAAGGCAGCGAGCCATCGGGCGCCGTTACGGTCTCGTAGGCGATGGCGGTGGCGCCCGAGGCAAGCAGCGCCATGGTTTGCTCGCGATCGGCGGCCAAATGTAAATAAGTAAACAGCGTTTGACTGCTGCGTAACATCTTGCACTCGTTCAGCTGCGGCTCCTTGACCTTCACGATCAGATCGGTGGAACCGAAAATGTCCTCGACCTTTTTGGAGATTTGCGCGCCCGCGGCCTGGTAGTGCGAATCATCGAAGCCTATACCTGCACCGGCGCCGCTTTGCACGATGACCTGATGCCCCGCATCGACGAGTTCGCGAACGCCGGCGGGCACCAGACCCACTCGGTACTCATGAATTTTGATTTCTTTGGGGACGCCGATTTTCATAAAGTCGCTCCGCAGGATAGGCCGGGATGGCAAGGTTACTCACCCAGGCGCCGAGAAACAATCAGGGCGGGAGCGCCTTAGACGATATCGCGCAATTCCCGTACCAGCAGACGCTGCCAGAGCCATTCTTGCCGAGTTTTTGGAGCATTCAACGACATGCGCTCCAAATACGGCCTGACCGTGCCTGGTGTGCCGAGCGAGGCCGCAGCCAGGCTCGCGGCCTTGACACGAGACCACGCACCTGTCGTGCTCTCCTTCAGCTTGCTCAGCGCCTTTGCCAGCACGATTTCTTCGCGGGTGAAGTCGGTGCCGAATGGAAACTCGGAAAACAATCCTCGGGCGCGCGGCAGAATGAAACGCTCTTCCAGGGCGCGCGGCGTATTGTTTCGATGCAATTCGGGAATTTGATGATCAGAACGCAATTTGCCGGCCGCTTGAGCTTCGCGCTTCAGGCCGTCCTGAAAACGCGAGTCCGCAATGTTCAACAAGGATGCGATCGCATCCTGATCGCTCAAGCCGCGCAAATCCGCGACGCCGTATTCGGTCACGACAATATCGCGCAGATGGCGGGGAATGGTCGTGTTGCCATAATTCCACAGGATGTTCGACGTGATCTTGGAATTTTTTTCGCGGGTACTGCGCAGCGTGAGAATCGAACGCGCTTCCGGTAAGGAATGCGCCATCGCGACAAAGTTGTACTGGCCGCCGACACCGCTGACGACGCGGCCGTCCGCCAAGCCGTCCGAGACGGCCGCTCCCAGCAGCGTCACCATCATGGTGGAATTCAAAAACCTGCCATGCCGACGCTGCGCAATTTTCAACGCTTGATCGGCGCCATCGAGTTGGTTGACGAAGGAGACCGCGCACATCGAGAATTGGCGCCGTTCGGCCTCAGGCAAATCGCGCAATGCCGCGTAAAATCCGCGCGGCCCCAAGAAAAAGGCACCATGCAGCAGAGTACCGCCGCTCAGCTGTCGTCCGGCGCACAGCGCCAACAGGTCGCGCCGGCCGGCCGCCGTGTTCAGCGTTGCCGCGGCACTTTGGCCTTCTGAATTCTCGATGCGGCCGTTGCTGTAGCGGCAGTCGCGGCGAAACACGCCAATGTCCTGCAGAACCGCGAAGTCGGCGGCGCCCAAGGGGCTGGCGAAACCCGCATTCGCCAACGCCGCCAGAAATTCTTCATCGATGCGCTCGCTGACTGCGCCCTGATTCAGCAGAAGTTGGATGCGCACGTCGTGGTAGACGCGCCGCCGCAGTACCCCGCTGCGGTACAAATCCAGGAAGCCGTCAACGAACATCTCCGTGCAGCCATATAGGCCTGCTTCGAACGGCGTCGCGCCGCCGTTTACGTCCAAGACCGTTGCGAAGCGCTCCGTTGCCTTGAGTCCCTGCAGTATCTCGCGAAACTCCACGTTTTGCTGGTGGCGCAGCTGCAGTCCGTAAACCACGGCGTCGCCGAGTTCGCCGATGCCGATCTGCAGTGTGCCGCCGTCGCGCACCAAGCGCGCGCCGTACAGGCCGATCGCGTAATCCGCGGTATGCAGGCGCTGATTGGGCGGCGCAAACAAGTCATAGTCGTAGCGCGGGTGTTCGATCAAAGAATCGAATGTTTCGGCGGCAACCACCGCAGGACCGAACATAAAAGGCATCTGCCGATTGATCTCGCCAATGACGACGAGGTCTCTGCCGGCGCGCCGCTGCGGCGCCAAATGTTCGAGCAAATCGAGGGTGACATCCGGGTTCGATCCCAAGCTGTATTCAGTGCGACCCTCGGCGCCGCGTTTCGCAACGAGTTGTGCAATGACATTGACGCCCTGCGCGGCAACGTCGCGCGCGACGTGAGTATAGTTGGTGCTGACATAGTGACGCTGCGAGTGACTTACATCGAGCAGGGCGCCGGGGTCCAAAAAGAACTCGACGATCCGCACGTTCTCCGGTACGCCCGCACCGTGTAAATCGGTGACGTAGTCGAGCGGTACCGAGGCGCCGAAAAGCCGCACAACCAAGGGTTCCAGGAAGCGGCGCTCGAGTTCGCCCTTCCATTGTGGAGCGCGCAGGCTCAAGGCCGTGAAAATCGTCAGGCTCAAGGCCGGATCGCGCCGCGCGCGGCGGTAAAATTCATTGACCAGCGGATTAGGCTTGCCGATACCTAGGGGCAAGGCCAGGACGATGTGAGATCCGACGCGGCTTAAAGTACTTTCAACGCATTCGGCGACATCGTCAAAGACGCGCGGCATGTCAGCCCTTGGGCTTCAGCACCAAGGAGAAATTTATCTTCACGGCGTCTCCGATTGTTTCCGTGCTCTTCCAGTCGCCCTGGCCCACGCCGAAATCCAGGCGGTTGAGTTTGGCGCTGCCGGAGAGTTTGGCCCCCGCGGCCTGGCTCGCGAACTGAAACTCGATTGGCACGTCCTTGGTGACGCCGTGCAGGGTCAGGGCGCCGACCGCGGAAAAGCCTGCAGCGGTCTTGGTGATGGACTTGGTGACGTAGTGAGCGGTCGGATTGTGGGCGACGTCGAAGACGTCCTTGCCGCGGATGGTCGTGTCGCGGTCCTTGTCCTTCGAATCGACCGAATTCATGTCGATCTGCACGTCGATTCGCGAGCCGGCAAGAGTCTCGGGTGCGAAGTCCACGTCGGCAGTGAACTTCTGAAACACGCCCTTGAACTCGGCGCCCGCCTGAACGCCGACAAACTCCAGGCGGCTCTGCTGCGCGTCCGAAGTGTAGCTCGCGGCGACCGCTGCGCCGGCCACAGTGCTCAAAACCAGCGCGCCCGCACCTGCAAGAAAAAGATTTCTCATGATTGCTTCTCCGATTTAGTGAATGGCAGCATGCGCTTGAGGACGTCATCCTTGTTCCAAAAGTGATGCTTGAAAGCCGCGAGAATGTGCAGCAGCGCGAGAGCGAACAGCAGCCAGCTCAAGGTATCGTGCGTCGTTCTGAGCAAGTCGAACGCCTGTTCGTTCGGTCCGATGAGATTGGGCCAGGTAAATTGGTGGAACCAGCTGACCGAGTAGTTCTTCGCGGAGGACATTATCCATCCCGTCAGGGGCATGACGAATATCAAGATATAGAAAAGAACGTGGGTTGCCCGCGCGAGCTTCTTCTCGATGGTGCTCATGCCCGACGGCAATTCCGGAGGGCGGTTGAACAACCGCCACAGCAGCCGCAACACCGCCAGCATCAGGATCGTCATGCCGAAGCTCTTGTGCCAATCAAGGCGTGCGAGCTTTCGCGCCCCCAGCGGCAATTCCTCAGCCGTCCAACCCAGAGTGAATTGAAGGACGATGAGTGTCGCGACGAGCCAATGAAATCCTTGCGCGACCGCACTGTAGCGGGTCGGGGGGCTTTGATTTGGCATCACGGGTCTCCGGCTGCAAACTGTCGGCCTAGTCTAGCAAGCCGGAGGGCCCCGGATAGATGTTCAACAGGATTGCCGCCGCTGTACTGGTGTTGAGCTTGGCGGCATGTGCCGCGCGGCATCCGCGGCCGGTCGCGCCGCCGCAGGCGCTGTCTCTGCCAAGCCTGCAAGCGCTTCCCGCACCCGGCGAATACCGGATCGATTCCGGCGCCTCTGAATTGAGGCTGTTGGTACATCGAGCAGGACCGCTGGCCAATCTCGGCCATAACCACGTCATGGTCAATCGGGCGCTGACGGGCGTCGTGCAAATCGGCGCCGGCGTGTCGGCGTCGTCGTTATCGCTTCGTATGCGAGCGGATGACTTCGTGATAGACGATGCGCAATCGCGGCAGGAAGAGGGCGGCGATTTCCCGGGCGACATTCCGGAGGATGCCAAAGCCGGTACACGCCGCAATATGCTGAGTAGTGCAGTGCTCAATGCCGCTGAATTTCCAGAGATCGCAGTGAGGAGCACGTCGCTCACCGGCACCTTGAATGAATTGAACGCAGACTTGGAAATCACCGCCGCGGGACACACCTCGCGAATATCGGTTCCGCTTTCCTTGCAGGGCGACGCGCATCACTTCACTGCGATGGGTTTGATGGAACTGCGGCAAACGGCGTTGGGCTTAACTCCCTACAGCCTGTTGCACGGCGCCCTGCAGGTGCAAGATGCCATGCAGTTGAAGTTCAAGATTACGGTGTTGACGAACTAGTCAGAAGAATCGGCGTCCCTTCGGGTGCCACCAGCACCGCGGCCGGCACCGAGCGCAATCCAGGCGGCAATTCGCCATTCGGCACAATGCCTTTGTCCGCAAGATGAGCCAGCGTGCCGCCCACATCGTCGACTTCGAATCGTAGGGTTGCACGCCGCAGATCAGCCGGGTGGTACAGGCCAAGATCGATGAAATCGCTGGTGCAGGCGATATGCGGCAGGCGATCGGCGGGTTCCTCCATGCCGACGAAACCAAAGTCTTCCCAATAGGCCTTTGCCAATTCCCGATCCGGCGCCGGCATGGCGATCTCGAGAAAATAGCCGCAGCGCGAGGTGTCATTGGCAAGGCGTTTGCTGGGTGAAAACGTGCGTGCTTCGACCAGGCGTACCAACTGCCCGGAAGGGTCCAGCCAGCCGACCTCGTTGAAAACATCGTTGCCAAGACGACGAAATTCAAATTCGATTCCCTTTTGCTCGAGAGCGTCCAAGTGCTTGAGCAGGTCGGGTTTTACGAAGGTCAACGAGGGCGCGGGAATGGCTTCTTGATGCAGCCCCAAACAGATTCGCCCGTCGGTGACCACGGCATAAGGATGCGGCCACGCATCGCCAACTTCCGCGGCGGAGAAGCCTAGCCCTAAGTAGAAATCCAATGAAGCCTGAACGTCGGGTGCGGCCAGCGAAAACTCGAGGAAGCGTCCTAGCACGGCGTCGCTAACTCACTCCGCCGACACAGACGTACTTGATCTCGGTGTAATCGAGAATTCCGTACTTGGATCCTTCGCGCCCGATGCCGGATTCCTTGACGCCCCCGAATGGCGCTACTTCAGTGGAGATGATGCCGGTATTCAATCCGACGATTCCGTACTCGATGGCTTCTGAAACCCGCCAGCTCCGCGCGAGGTCGCGCGTGTAGAGATAGGCGGCGAGGCCGAATTCCGTATCATTGGCCATCGCGATCGCCTGCGCTTCGCTTTCAAATTTGAACAACGGGGCCACCGGCCCGAAAGTTTCCTCGCGAGCCACCAGCATCTTGGGCGTGACATCGGTGAGGATGGTGGGCTCGAAGAATGAGCCGCCCAAGGCGTGGCGTTTCCCGCCCAGCACGACTTTGGCGCCCTTGGCCACCGCATCTGCAATGTGCTCTTCTACTTTCGTCACCGCTTTGGCATCGATCAACGGCCCTTGGTCGGTGACGCCCTTGAGCCCATCGCCTACGCGCAGTTGCACCACCGCGGACTTGAGGCGCGCGGCGAACTCCTCGTAAACACCGGCTTGAATCAAGAATCGATTTGCGCAAACGCAGGTTTGCCCCGTGTTTCGATATTTGCTGGCGAGAGCTCCCTGGACCGCGGCATCCAGATCGGCATCGTCGAATACGATAAAAGGCGCGTTGCCGCCAAGCTCGAGCGACAGTTTCTTGACCGTGCCGGCGCATTGCGTCATGAGTTTCTTGCCCACTTCGGTAGAACCGGTGAACGTCAGTTTCCTCACCAATGGGTTGCCGGTCATTTCCCCGCCGATCGCCGTCGCGCTGCCGGTGATCATGTTGAACACGCCTTTGGGGACGCCTGCGCGGTGCGCAAGCTCCGCCAAGGCGAGCGCCGAATAAGGGGTCTGCGTGGCGGGCTTGCAAACCAGCGTGCAACCGGCGGCCAGTGCGGGTCCGGCTTTGCGGGTGATCATCGCGCTGGGAAAGTTCCAAGGTGTGATGGCCGCGACCACGCCGACCGGCTGGCGCAAGACCATGATTCGCTTATCCGCTTGATGACCCGGAATGATGTCGCCATACAAGCGCTTGGCTTCCTCGCCGAACCATTCGATGAACGAGGCGGCGTAAAGTATTTCCGTTTTGGACTCGGCCAACGGCTTGCCCTGTTCCGCAGTCATCAGTGTGGCGAGGTCTTCCTGATTCTCGGTCATCAGGTCGAACCAGCGACGCATGATGACGGCGCGCTCTTTGGCCGTACGCGCCCGCCATGCGGGCAAGGCCGCCGCAGCCGCTGCAATCGCACGTCGTGTTTCTGCCGCGCCCATCTTGGGAATTGAACCCAGTTTTTCAGAAGTCGCGGGATTGGTCACATCCAGGATGGTGCCATTGTCGGCGGCGCTCCAACCGCCGTCGATGAAACACAGCTCACGCAGCAGCGTCGGGTCTTTAAGCTTCAGGGACATATGCTTCAATTCTCATCTGCGCGGCTCCAGCTGGCCTTCGAGGATAGCGCGTTCAAATGGCCACTCTCAAGCCAGACAGGCTTCTCACTCAGCGTTCGAGAATGGCGGTGACTCCCATGCCGCCCGCGGTGCAAATCGAAATCAAGCCGCGCTTGGCCTTGTTCTCATCGAGAATTTTCGCGAGCGAAGCGACTATCCGGGCACCGGTGGCCGCGAACGGATGCCCGATCGCGAGGCTGCCTCCCTTCACGTTCAATTTCGATCGGTCAATCGTGCCCAGAGCGCCCGGTAACTGTAGTTTGTCGCGGCAGTACGCCGGGTCCGTCCAGGCCTTCAAGGTGCATAACACCTGCCCGGCAAACGCTTCGTGTATTTCATAGAAGTCAAAGTCCTGAAGCTTCAATTTCGCATCGCTCAGCATTCGAGGAACCGCGTACGCGGGAGCCATGAGCAGTCCCTCTTTCTTTTCGATGTAATCGACTGCCGCGACCTTGCCGTAGCTCAAATAAGCCAGCACCGGAAGATTGCGCTCGCGAGCCCACGCCTCGGAGGCCAACAGTACGGCGGCGGCGCCATCGGTCATGGGCGTGGAATTGCCCGCGGTCAAGGTGCCGGCACCGGAAAAATCGAAGGATGGCTGCAGTCTCGCGAGTTTTTCCAGCGTCGAATCGGCGCGGATATTGTTGTCCTGGGTCAATCCCAGATATTCGACGACCAGGTCTTTGTAAAATCCTTCTGCGTAAGCGGCGGCAGCTTTTTGGTGACTTTCCAAGGCCAGTTGATCTTGTTCCGTGCGGGTGATGCCCCACGTTTTGACCATGAGTTCCGTGCTCTCGCCCATCGACAGGCCGGTGCGCGGTTCCGTCACCCCCGGCAGGACCGGCCGGAAGTTTTTTGGGCGCAAACCAAACCAAGGCTTGACCCTTTCCATAGCAGTCTTGCCGCGATAACTGCGCAGCAAGAGTTGTTGAAAGCTGCGTGGAAAGACCACTGGCGGATCGCTCACCGTGTCGACCCCTCCGGCAATGGCGCAATCGATCTGCCCCAACGCAATCTTGTTGCCCAGCAAGATCGCCGCCTCCAGACTGGTGCCGCAGGCGCGCTGCAAATCCAGTCCCGGCGTTTCCGCCGCGAGCCCGCACCCGAGCACCGACTCCCGCGTCAAATTCCATTGACTGGAATGCTTCATGACTGCGCCGGCTGCGACATCATCGAGGCGCTGACCGCGCAAGCCGAATCGCTCGACCACGCCGCGTAACGCAGCAATCAACATCTCCTGATTGCCCACTTGCGCGTAGGCGCCGTTGCCGCGCGCGAACGGAATACGTGCGCCGCCGACTATCGCGACACGTCGCGGACTTGCTCCTACCAACATAGCTGCCTCCCTTGGGCCGTAAGTACGCGAATTATGGACCTACCCGCCAGCATATAATCCATGCATGACCGGATTTTCTTCCAAGGTTGGGTGCGGAATTGCGTTTTTTGCGCTTGCTGGGTGCGGTGCGCCGTCCGCACCCACCCCCGCGCCCGCTGCCAAAGCGCAGCCGCCGGCCGGTCAACTAAATAAAATAGTCGAGCGCTACTGGGACGAGCGTCTCCCGACCGAGGAGGTCATTTCGCCGCAATTGCTCGCGGATTCCCTGAACATCGAGCGCCGCTATCTTGAGGAATTGCTGGGCGTTCCGCGCGACACCCTGGACGCGCCGACGAGGCTGACCTACGACATATTTCGCAGGCGGCGCGAGACCAGCATCGAGGCCTTTACCTATCCCGACGAGTTGCTGCCCGTCAATCCGTTCGGCGGAATGACGCAGCAAACTGCGGCACTGGCGACGGCGCTGGCGCAGCATCCCGCTGCAAACGCCATCGAATATGAGAACTGGCTGAAGCGCATCGACGACTATGTGCGTTGGACGCAGCAGGCCACCGTCAACATGCGCGCGGGGATGCGCCGCGGCTATACCTCGCCTCGCTCCGTCATCGAACGCATGCTTCCGATCCTCGAGCGTCTCGGCGTGGATGACTCCGCCAACGTATTCTATGCGCCGCTGCGCTCCATGCCGGAGGGCATCAAGGATCCGGAGCGGGCCCGGCTGACGCGCGATTTAACCCACGCCACTGCCGAGAAATTGCTGCCCGCTGTTCGGGCGTTACATGATTTTCTGCAAAAGGAATACCTGCCGCGCGCGAGAACCGGCATCGCCTTGTCGGATCTGCCGCTGGGCCGTGAGTGGTACGCATTTTTGGTAAAGAAAGCGACCAGCACTGCAATCTCTCCGGATGAGATCAGCCGCATTGGCACGGCCGAAGTCGAGCGCCTCGGGACGATACCGGCACGCGAGCCTGCGCCCATTGCCGCGATCGGGCTGGTGAATGCCTACAAGGAGTTGGAGGTTCAGGTTCAGACTGCGTTGCCTGCGGTGTTTGCCGAGATTCCGAAGTCGGATCTCGAGATTCGCGGCGCAGAGTGGCTGCCCCGACCTGCCGCTTCGTTGTACTATGAGCGTGGCGGCCCGGCGGGCGTCGGCACGCTCTTTGTGAATACCGGCAGGGGAGCGAAGAAGATGCTCTCGATAGCCGGCTTTTTGCAGCAAGGCTTGCCGGGCGAGCATTTTCAAATCGCCCTCCAACAGGAACGAGCAGACCTGCCGCGATTCCGCCGCTTCGGCTCCGAGGCTGCCTTTACGGGTGGGTGGGGTCTATACGCCGCCTCTCTCGGCGAGGCGTTGGGCCTCAACGGCGACGAATCGGTCAAACTGGACGAGGCGGCAGGAGAAATGCGCTGCGCCGTTGGTTTGGTGGTCGACCCCGGCTTGCACGCAAAAGGCTGGACGAGAGGTCAGGCTTTTGACTATCTTCGAGCGCATCTAGGCGTCGATGATCTCGACGCCCAATCTCTGATTGACGGGTACGCGGCGAGTCCCGCGGAAGCGTTGGCGTGCGTGGGTGCAATGAAGTTTCGCGCTTTGCGTGCACAGGCACAGCAACGCCTTGGGCTTCGCTTCGATCTTCGAGAGTTTCATTCGGAGATTCTGCAGGGCGGTGCGATGCCGCTGGACATTCTCGAGGCAAAAATGAAAGGTTGGATGGACGCTTCGAAATGAAGGCTTTTCCCGAAAACAACCGCCTGGCGGCGATTTGGTTCGAACAGTATTTGCTAGTCGGAGTCAGACTATCCAGTGCGCACCCTATTCATATTTACAGTCTTGCTGGCGACAGGCGTGTCCCGAGCCGCGGATCTCGCCGCGGAAGCCTCCTCCAGCAACGATATCGAAATTTCCGTGTCATTGGACCCGTCCGGACAGAGCGGCACCGCCAGCGCCATCGTGAGGATTCACGCCAGCCGCGAAGCCGTGTGGTCGCTGATCACGAGCTGCCCGGAATCGTTGCGGATGGTACCCGGGCTCGAGGTCTGCGACGTGCTGGAGACAGCGCCGGACCAGTCATGGCAAAGAATTCGCCACGTCATGAACTATTCTTGGTACGTGCCGAAGTTAACCTACGTGATGCGCGCAACCTACGATCCGCCGTCGAAAGTGTCGATCGAACGCATTTCCGGGGATCTTCGGACCTTAAGGGGCTCATGGGAATTGAAGAGCGACGGCGACTATACGATCGCGCACTACATGGTGGATTTGGCACCGGGCTTCTGGGTGCCCAACTGGATCGTGCGAACGGCGCTGCGAAAAGACCTGCCCAAAATGCTGCGTGCGTTGCGCTCCCGTGCTGAAGCCACGCCGAGCCACAAACCCTGACTCCAGGCGTACGGCGCGCGGCGCTTTCTTGATCGCCTGCCTCGGGGCTCTTGCTCTCAGTGCATGCGAGCGCGAGCCTGAGTCGCCCCCCATGCGGGTGAAGCGGGTATTTCACCTCAACCCTTACGAGAAGGACTTCGGCTACTCGCAAGCCGTCCTGATCGATAAAACGCTGTATATTTCCGGCTCGGTTGCCGCGGATCAGAATGGGCGGCTGGTTTCGGCCGGCGATATGGCCGGGCAGATGCGCGCCGCTTATTCCAACATACGCCGCACCCTGGCGGCGCACGGAGCCGACTTCGAAGAAGTTGTCAAAGAGACGATCTACACGACGGATATGGACGCATTGCTGAAAGCCTCGGATCTGCGCTTTGAGTTTTACAACAAGGAACGGCTGCCGACCACATCCTGGGTACAGGTGCAGCGCTTGGTGGATCCCGGATTTCTCGTACAAATCGAAGTCATCGCCGAACTGCCGTAAAGAACGAACCGGGGACAATGTTGCGCAACGTGGTCGATAAAAATTTCGAGAGGCGTCTCGCGGGACTCGTTAATTCGGGTGAAAGAGGGATCTTGCGCGGCGGTCGCAAAGGCGTCGAGAAAGAGTCGTTGCGCGTGTCGCCGGACGGCGTCATCGCGCAGACCCGCCATCCGGAAGCCCTGGGAGCGCCGCTTACCAATGAACACATCACGACGGATTTCTCCGAGTCACTGATCGAATTGGTCACGCCGCCGTTTGGCGAGACCTGGGAACTCCTGCAATACCTTTGCGATATTCACCAGTTCGTGTACCGCCACCTGAACGATGAATTGCTTTGGGCGACGAGCATGCCCTGCGAGATCAACGGCGATGCGAGCATTCCGCTGGCACAGTTCGGCAGCTCGAATGTGGGGCGGATGAAAACGGTCTATCGGCACGGCTTGGGCGTGCGCTATGGGCGCATCATGCAGGCGATTTCCGGCGTGCATTTCAACTACTCGTTCAGTCCGAAGTTGTGGGGCGTGCTCGAGGCGGTCAATCAATCGAAGCGGCCGTTGCAGGAATTCATTTCCGAGCAGTATTTCGGCGTGCTGCGCAACTACCGCCGCTATGGCTGGTTGGTGCTGTATTTGTTCGGCACGTCGCCGGCCGTATCGAACAGCTTTTTCGCAGGACGCGAAAACACACTGCCCGTGTTCGATGCAGACACCGTGCACGAGCCCTACGGTACATCGCTGCGCATGAGCGACATCGGCTATCGCAACAAGAATCAATCGACCTTGAGCGTATCGGTGAACAGTTTGTCCGAATATGTACGCGATCTGTCGCGGGCGATCAGCACGCCATATCCGCCGTACGAAAAGCTCGGCGTCAAAGTAAACGGCGTGTACCAGCAGCTCAACGCCAACATTCTGCAGATCGAGAATGAGTATTACAGTTTCATCCGCCCGAAGCGCATTGCGCGATCTGGCGAGAGGCCGACCAAGGCACTGCATCGCGCCGGGGTGGAATACGTCGAGGTGCGCGCGCTAGACGTGAGCGCGTTCGATCCCGTCGGCGTCAATCAAAACAAACTGCGCTTCCTGGAGGCGTTTCTGGCGCTGTGTTTGCTGCGCGAAAGCGCGCCGATCAGCTTGAGCGAGCAGGCTGCGCTGGACGCGAATCATCTTTTGGTGGCGAGTCGCGGCCGGGAACCCGGTCTCGAGCTGAGCCGGGAAGGGCGCAGCTTTGCCATGACCGATTGGGCGCGCGAACTTCTCGATTCGATGCAAGGATTGTGCGAAATGCTCGATCATGGCGAGGCCGCGCGTCCCTATTCATCGGCGCTCGAGCAACAACGCGCCAAAATCGATGAAGTGGAGCGGACCCCCTCGGCGCGCCTGCTGACAGAGATGCGGCAAACGGGCGAGACTTTTTTCCAGTTGGCCCTGCGCATGTCGAAACTTCACAAAGACTACTTTCTAGGTCTGTATCCGCCCAATGAGAGCCGGCTCAGTGAATTCGCGACTGAAGCGCGCGATTCGCTCGAAGCGCAACGCGGCATCGAAGCCTCCGACAAGATCGACTTCGACACCTATCTCGCGCATTATTTAGCCGATTGATCGAATATTTGACATAATGCTCGTCGGTCTTCAGTGGCCTGCCTCTCGAAAAAGCGCCCTAGGTCGTTGAGCGGATGGCTTCAGGTCGGTACGGTGACGCAAATGAGTACTGCCACAGGGCTTTCCACAGAAGATCTACCGAATTCGCCCCATGCACGGCAATTGCGGGCGGGATTTCCGTGGCTCACGTTCGATGGCGAACTCGAGGGCGAGTTCAGACGCAGGAATTTCGATGAGAACCTGCTGCATACGCGCGTGAATCTATGTCTCGCGATTCTCATCGCCATCGCATTTTCCGCGATGGACGCGCTGATTCTGGGACCGAAACTCGATCGCATCCCCAGCCGCATTCAGATACTGGTGATCATTCCGATCCTGCTCATCGGGCTCGCGAGCAGTTTCTCGCCGCAACGTCACCGGATTCACGTGCCTCTCACCATCGTCATCATGACCCTCTTTGGCTTGAGCGTGGCGGCCATCCAAATCATCGCCGCACACGGTGGAATTTCGCTGCTGATTCCTTGTTTGATCCTCAGCATCGTATTCATCTATTTCATGAGCGGCTTGATTTTCTACCATGCGGTTTTGGCCAACGTCATCGTGATGCTGGCCTATCTTGCCGCCGGCACCGCCGTGGAATTGCCGGGCGCTGAGTTCAGCTACAGCGCGCTCGCTCTGGTTGCCGCCAACCTGTTTTGCGCATCGGTCACGTACATGCACGAGAAGACCAGCCGCATACGCTTCCTGGAAGCATGCTTGCTGCGCGAATTGGTTGCGCGCGACGGCCTGACCGGCATCCAGAATCGCCGCATGTTCGATCAGCATATTGCGCGTGTCTGGCAGCAGGCGGTACGGGAAGAGGAGCGCATAGCGGTGCTGCTTGCGGACGTCGACTGCTTCAAGGACTACAACGACCGCTATGGCCACCAGGCCGGAGATGAGTGCTTACGCGCAGTCGCGGTGTCCTTGAGCCAATGTGCGCGGCGGCCTCTGGACTTCGTTGCGCGCTACGGCGGCGAGGAATTTGCAATCGTGCTCTACGAGGCGAGCCGCGAATACGTCGCCGAGGTGCTGACGCGCATCCAGCGTTCCATCGCAGAGCTGAACATTCCACACGAAGCGTCGAAGGTCGCCAGCCGTCTGACGGTAAGCATCGGTGCGGCATTTATTTTGCCCGCCGCGAACCGCACGCTCGAGGGATTGATCCAGCTTGCCGACGAAGCTCTGTACTGCGCCAAAGAAGAGGGCAGAAATCGTGTGATCGTGATGGAAGCCGAGTACGCCACGATGAGGACTGGACGCTTCGAAAAGCGCCGGCACCACGTCGAGGCCTAGTACCTCGGCACTGTGAATTTGAGCGGCCCGAATGGCTGGGGGATAGAGAGGCGTCGAGGCCCGTAAGAGCAGGGCCTCGACGCCTCTCTATCCCCTCGGCCATGCATGCGGGACGCTCAATCTCACAAGTGCCGGGGGACGGTTCGAATCGCTACGATCGGTCGGCTGGCCGCATCCGCACTCGTAGGCCGCAAAATCATGTGTCGCCAACATCCGCCGAGGTACTCAGCGATAGATGGCGAGCTGCGCCTCTTCGCCCGCTTTTCTGCTGGCGCGAAACATTCCCTCGGAATTGAACTCCATGGCCATTTCTCCCTGCGCATCGATGGCGATCACGCCTCCTTCGCCGCCCAACGCGGGGAGTTCTTCGAATATCACTTCCCGCACTGCCTCAACGACGCCGCGGCCACCGAAGCGCATACGCGCGCAGATATCGTGAGCAACGGCGGCGCGCACGAATATCTCCCCGTGTCCCGTGGCGGAGACTGCGCATGAACGATCATCGGCATAAGTGCCCGCGCCGATGACGGGCGAATCGCCAATTCGCTGAAAGCGCTTGCCGGTCATGCCGCCGGTGGAAGTTGCGGCCGCCAAGTGGCCGAAGGTATCCAGTGCGACTGCGCCGACGGTGCCGACATGCGAAATGGTGTGCCCGGAAAGCCCGATTTCTCCGCCGCGAATTCGTTCCAATTGAGCCCAGCGCGCGGCGGTGTGGAAATAACTGTGCGGCACGAAGGAAAAACCCTGGCTCGACGCGAATTCCTCGGCGCCGGCACCGGCCAGCATGACGTGTTCCGATTTTTCCATCACCGCTCGCGCAAGCTCCACGGGATTACGGATGCGCGTGAGGCCGCATACCGCGCCGGCTTTCAAAGTGCGCCCCTCCATGATCGAGGCGTCCAATTCATTGCGGCCGTCGAGGGTGAACACCGATCCGCGGCCGGCATTGAACAGGGGGTTGTCTTCGAGCAGCACCACCGCGCGCGTGACAGCATCCAGACTGGTGCCGCCGTCATGCAGCACCGCATAACCCGCATCGATCGCCTCGCGCAGGCCTGCGCGATACTGACGTTCCGCCTCGCCGCTCATCTCGGCCCGCGGCAAGGTCCCTGCACCGCCGTGAATTGCCATGCCGAACATTGCTTAAGTTTCTCCTTGGTGCAGCGGAACCCTCACCACGAGCCCCTCGAGGTTTGGTGTTATATGAATCTGGCAGCTGAGACGGCTATTGTCGCGCGGTTGCCAGGCGCTCTCCAACATGCCTTCTTCCATTTCCTCGCGCTCGGCAAGCATAGGCTGCCAGGCCGCATCGACATAGACATGACAGGTGCCGCATGCGCAGGCGCCGCCGCACAGCGCGAGAATACCCTTTACGCCGTTTTGCTTGGCAGCCTCCATCAGGGTAATGCCGACGGGCGCGTCTATCTCGTGCCGGAAGCCGTCCGGCTCAATGAAGGTAATGCGGGGCATTAGTGTATTGTAGAGATGACGTGTACCCCAACGGGAATCGTAATAGTATTACCGAGACTGCCCCCGACCGGAGTCTAGAATGAAATTGATCACCGCAATCATCAAACCCTTCAAGCTGGATGACGTGCGCGCGGCCCTGTCCGAAATCGGCGTTTCCGGCATGACTGTGACAGAGGTCAAAGGATTCGGCCGGCAGCGCGGACATACTGAGCTGTACCGTGGTGCAGAGTACGTTGTGGACTTTGTGCCGAAGACCCGCATCGAAGTTGCCGTTAAAAACGAACTGGTCGACCAAGTGATGGAGGCCATCGTGGGTGCTTCGAAAACAGGGAAGGTGGGAGATGGCAAGATTTTCGTTACGGACATCCTGCGGGTTTTGCGCATTCGCACCGGCGAGAGCGATAACGCCGCCCTCTAGACCCTTGGCCGAATGAGGCTAAGCGGCGGCGGATGCCTGATTGCATTCACCGTCCTGACGGCAGGGATTGCGCAACCGGCAATCGCGGCGAAGCTCACCGACAAGCAACACACCATGATCGATGAGCCACGTCCGGCTGATGTGCCGAGCGATGCTGCGCTGGAGGCGGCGGGGGCGATCATCGGCCGGGTGGAAATTGCCACCCGAAATATCTTCGACGAAAGCGATCCGCGTGAAGCCAACGGCCTGTTTCGACTTGCGGACCGCCTTCACATCCGCACCAAGCATGCGACCATCCAGGCGCAGCTGTTGTTCGCGAGCGGCGATAGGTATCTTGCGCGCAAGCTCGCGGAAACCGAACGGGTGCTGCGTTTGCTGCCGTATGTCTATGACGCACGCATCGTACCGGTGCACTACGCCGACGGCAAAGTCGACATCCGGGTCATCACCAATGATGTTTGGACCTTGAGTCCGGGCATTTCCTTCGGTCGATCCGGCGGCACCAACGACACCAAATTCAATCTGCAGGACACGAATTTTCTGGGATGGGGGAAGACCTTGCAGATCTCCCACGGCAGCACCGTGGATCGCACCAGCGACACCGTGGCCTGGTCGGACCCCAACGTGCTCGGATCGCGGTGGACATCGGCACTTGCCTACTCGGATTCCAGCGACGGGTCGCAGCGTTCGGTGTTGGTGACGCATCCCTTCTATTCGTTCGACGCTCCATGGAGTACAAAAGTCTCGGCGATCAACTTTGACCGCACGATCTCGCGCTACAACCTCGGCAACATCGTCGATCAATTCAACGACAGCGAAAGCTCCTACGAATTGAGCGGCGGTGTGTCAAACGGACTGATCGACGGTTGGATCAAGCGCTGGACCTTCGGCATGCGCTACGACCGCAACTTGTTCTTGCCCGCACCGATCACGACGTTGCCTGCAAAGATGCTGCCGCCCGATCGAACACTGTCCTACCCCTTCACCGGATTCGACATTTTCCAGGACGCGTTCAAGAAGGTTGGGGACGAGAATCAGATCGGCAGGGCCGAAGATCTGTATTTCGGTACCGAGATTACCGGTGAGATCGGATATTCAAGCGGCGTCTTCGGAGCCGACCGCGATGCCGTCATGCTGACTGCAAAGGCTCTGCATGGCTTCGACCTGCCCCACGAGCAGCAGTTGTTCCTTACCAGCGACTTTGCTTCGCGCCTGGAGCAGGGCCATGTGCGCAATTTGATCGCCGATGCCGCCGCCAAATATTACTGGCGATGGCGCGAAAATTGGCTGCTGTATGCGGCGTTCTCCGGAACCACCACTTATCGCCTGGACCCGGACATGCAGTTGCTGCTCGGCGGCGACAACGGTCTGCGCGGCTATCCACTGCGCTTCGAGTCGGGCACCTCGCGCGCGCTCTTTACCGTTGAGCAGCGAGTCTTCACCGATTGGTTTCCCTTTCGCCTGGTTCGCGTCGGAGGCGCCGTGTTCGCGGACGTCGGACGGACGTGGGGCACCGGCGTTATCGGCAACAGCGATCCAGGGTTGCTCAAGGACGTGGGCTTCGGACTGCGCCTGGGCAACACCCGGTCAGGATTGGGGAACGTGCTGCACATCGATTTTGCGTTTCCCTTGAACGATGCGGCTGGAATCCAGAAATTCCAATTTTTGGTGCAGACGATGCAGAGCTTTTAGGGGCTTGTCCGAGTACCTAGGGCTCCTCGTCCTTGGCGGCCTTGCGCCGCCTCGCGAAAAGCCACACGGCCGCTCCGCAAACCGCGAAGTTCAGCACCCACCACCACAGCTGGCGGCTGCTGTTCTTGTCGTCCAATACTCCGGGCTGCGATCCAATATCGAGCGTGCCCTTGATGCTTTCCTTTGCCACGCCTTCGCCTATCAGAAAATCCACGGCCGCCGCGCCGGGCAGCGCGAGATCCTTCGATTGCAGTGTGTAACTGCCGTCGGTTTCCGCGGTCGTCGGGTGCACCGAGCCTCGCAACACGACGCTGACCACCGCGTCGCGCACGGGTGCATTGTCAGCCAGGCGGCTCAAGTGAATGATCATCTTGTCGTCGTGGACCACGCCCACCGCCAATAGGTCGTTCGAGCGTGCTTCGACACGCGATATCGGCGCGGTGTCAGAAGCAAAAACGCCCGTCGCCCATGCGCCCAATGCCACCCAGGCCAGCAAGCTTCTCAAAGCATGAAACCCATGACACCCAAAATCGTGCCGGCAAGGCTTGCGAGCACACCGAAGACCGGGAAGAACACCTTGCGCGCCAAGAAATACAAAGAACACAACACCAGTCCCAGCTCCAGGAGTCCTTCGCCGATGTCAAAAAACAGAGCGCGGTGCTCTTCTTTTTTGGTCTCCTCGTCCTTCGCCCTGGCATCTTCTTGAATTTTCTCCGCGTCCGCGGCGTACTTGGCGCGCGCGGCTTCCAGTTTGTGGGCCACCGATTCGCTCTTGGCGGCATCGGCGCCCAGGCTCGATATGAGCGAGAGCGCCACTTCTTCGGTGTTTTCGCGGGTTTTCTTCGCTTGGTAGTAGCTCCACTGATCGTTCGCCTCGGTGCGGTGAATGACTGCGTCCGTGTGCGCGCGGTGCGAAGAGATCGTGACCACCGACAGTAGGATGCCGACGACGCCCACTAAAATACCGACGCGTCGGGTGTCGGGATCGGCGGCGTGTTCCGGCGTGACTTCAAGTTCAGGCATAACGCTCAAATATCCTCAAATTTTCTAAAGATCCTTGGAAACCATCGTGCTCGGGGCACCGATTCTGACCAGTACATGCTCGACGTAATGCAATGCGATGTTGGTCAAGAGCGTCGCGGCCCCGACCATACAGGCCAGTAACAGCTGATTCACGCCCGACAACACCCCCATCGCGGAAGCGCACCACAATGTCGCAGCGGTATTGAGGCCCCGAATGTCTGTACCACGATGCAGAATGACGCCGGCGCAAATGAAACCGCTGCCCGTGACGACCTGAGCCGCGACTCGCGATACATCGCCGCCCAGGCTCAAGCCTGCAACGACGAAGGCAGCCGATCCCAAAGAGACCAGGGCATTGGTGTGGATTCCCGCCGGATGTCCGCGCAGACGCCGTTCCAGCCCGACCATGGCGCCGAGGCCGAGCGCCAACAGGAGCTGCAGGGCTTCCCTGGCAATCAAATCCGTACCAAGCTGCATGCCTTACATCCACCGTGGTTTCTTATGCGAGTCTTGAGCAAATATACGCGGCAAATTTTAGCGCAAAACGCGGGGCGCGACCTTGATAGGTTGACGTTGAAGCTCGCGTTGCTGAGGAAGGACCCCTTCGCCTTCTTTCGCGGCACCAATCCGCTGTTTCTCGAGTTCCTGCCCCGCGGCCACGCATTGCTGGGCGCGCCCTGCGTCTTGATCTGCGGCGATCTGCACCTTGAAAATTTCGGTGCCTTCAAAGGCGACAATCGCCTGTGCTACTGCGATATGAACGATTTTGACGAAGCCTGTCTCGCGCCCGTTACGCTCGATATCGTGCGCTTTGTCACCAGTATCAAAGTCGCCGCCCATGGCTTGGGAGTCAAGCCCGCGCAGAGCCGGCTGCTGGTGCGACACTTCTTCAAGGCATACCTGCACAGTATCAGCGACGGCAAGCCGCGCTGGGTGGAGCGCTCGCTGGCGCAAGGCGTGTTTCGTGCATTGCTGCGCCGGGCGATGAATCGTACGCGCGGCCAGCTTTTGGCTCGATTTACCAAGCTCAAGGACGGCGAACGGCGTATCCGCACCGCCGGCGTGCGGGCGCTGCGCATTGACGCCGCCGAGCGTCCGCGGCTCAAGCGCTTGCTCGCAAAATTCGCGGTCTCGGGACTGGGCCGACCGTTTTTCAGGCTTCTCGATGCCGCTCGACGCATCGCGGGCTGCGGTAGTTTGGGATTGGCGCGTTACATTCTCTTGGTCCACGGCCGCGGGTCCCCGGATCAAAATTTCGCGCTCGACCTCAAATTTGCGGCGCCTTCTGCGGTGGCCGATTGGCTTGCGCAACCGCAACCGCAGTGGGTCAGCGAGGCGGCACGGGTGGTGTCCATCCAGCGCGCAATGCAGGCGATCTCGCCGGCGCTGCTGCACGCGGTGCGTTTCGAAAATCAATACTATGTTCTCAAAGAACTACAGCCCAGCATCGACCGTTTGGATCTTTCCCGATGGCGCTCCAAGCCGCGCCGCATCCTGCAAGCGGTCGAAGGCATGGGGCACGTAACGGCGTGGGCGCACTTGCGCGGCTGCGGTCATTACGGTGCGGCCTCATCGGAAACGCTGCAGGCGTATGCGGCAACCAAACGTTGGCCGCGCAGTGTGGATCGCTTGGCGGGCGTGGCCGCGCGCCGCATCCACGCCGCCTGGGAGATCTACTGCAAGGATTTCGACTCCGGCGCGGTCAGCGCGGCGCTTGCCAAAATCAAGCCGCGGTGATTCGACTTCATTTGATCACCTGCATTCTTGGATTGCCGCGTGCCATGCCGAGCACACCGCTGCGCACGACCTCAACGATTTCTCCGCTTGCGCCCAGGCGTGAGATGAATTCGCCGATCTCACGCTCCGTGCCGGCAAGTTCGACTATGTAGCTCAAGGGACTGGGCGAAAGGACCTTGCCTCCGGCGCGGCGCACCAATTCGGCCACGGATGCGACCTGCTCCCCGGCGAGCTGCAATTTGATCAGCAGCAATTCGCGCGCCAGCGTGTCGCCGCCGGTCATGTCCTCGGCCGCGACCACGTCCACCAGTTTAAGCAGTTGCGCGTTGATCTGCGCAATCACGGCGTCTGATCCCATGGTCACCAAGGTCACGCGCGAGACGGTGGGATCATTCGTCGGGGCGACGGAGAGCGACTCTATGTTGTAGCCGCGCGCGGATATGAGCCCTGTGACGCGAGTGAGCGCACCGGCTTCGTTTTGCAGGAGAATCGCAATGACGTGACGCATGAGGCATCTTAGGATACGGGAGCATTGTGCTTGGGCGCCAGGGACATAAACTGCTAGTCTTTCCGCGTGAAGGAGTCCACCGACAAGCAAAGTCAATCCGTGCACCCGCAAGCCGGCGCCATCATGACGGGTGCGGACATGCTCGTTCAGGTATTGGCAGACGAAGGCGTCGACACCGTTTTCGGTTATATCGGCGGCGCGATATTGCCGATATACGATGCCGTGTTTCGCTTCAACCAGGAACATGACGCGGCGATGCCCCTGGTTGTGCCCGCGAATGAGCAAGGCGCCGCCTTCATGGCAGCGGGGTACGCGCGTGCGAGCGGCCGTGTGGGCGTGGCCTTGGTTACTTCGGGGCCCGGCGCGACGAATACCGTGACGCCGGTACGCGACAGTCTGGCGGACTCAGTTCCGATTGTGGTCATCTGCGGCCAGGTCCCCACGACCTCGATCGGCACCGATGCTTTTCAAGAAGCGCCGGTGCCGTCCATCATGGGCGCGGTCGCCAAGCACGTTTTTCTAATCACCGACCCTGAAAAGCTCGAGGCCACGGTGCGCACCGCATTCGAGATTGCGCGCACCGGCCGACCGGGTCCTGTGGTTCTCGATGTGCCGAAGGATGTCCAAAATTGGGAAGGCGTGTTCCACGGCTGCGGACGCTTGGCGGTCCCGGGGTACCGTCAGCGCATGACGCGGCTCAATGAAGCCAGCCTGCCGCAAGCCGCCTGTGCCGATTTCTTCGCGGCCTTGCTTGCCGCAAAGCGCCCGCTGATCTATGCGGGCGGCGGCGTGATCAACGCCGGCGCCGCCGAAGGGTTGCGGGAATTCTCCCGGCAGTTTCAGATTCCCGTGGTCACCACTCTGATGGGAATCGGCGCCATCGATACCACGGATCCTTTATCCATGCGCATGCTCGGCATGCACGGTACGGCATTCGCCAACTATGCCGTCGATGACTGCGATTGCCTGCTCGCTTTTGGTGCGCGCTTCGACGATCGTGTCGCGGGCAACGTAGCCAAATTTGCGGGGCGCGCCAAGTTCATCGCGCACATCGACATCGATGCGTCCGAGATCGACAAGGTTAAGCGCGTGAATTGGCATCATGTGGGACTGATGTCCGACGCGCTGCGGGCATTGATGAATTACGGCAAGGCGCAGGATTTCAAGCAAGATTGGTCGGACTGGCATCGGCACTGCAACGAGCTGCGCGTGAAACACGCCATGAACTACGATCGCAACAGCGCCTTCATCCAACCCTATTACGTGATCGAGGAAATCAATCGCTTGACGCGCGGCGAGGCCATCATTACGACGGGCGTCGGGCAGCATCAAATGTGGGCCGCCCAGTACTTCGACTTCCGCAGCCCGCGGTTGTGGCTGACCTCGGGCAGCATGGGAACCATGGGATTCGGATTGCCGGCCGCGGTGGGGGCGCAATTCGCGCAGCGCGGCCGTCTGGTCATCGACTTCGACGGCGATGCGAGCATCCGCATGAATATCGGAGAGCTGGAAACGGTGACCACCTACGATTTGCCGATCAAGGTGGTGGTGCTCAACAATTTCGGAGACGGCATGGTCAGGCAGTGGCAGAAGCTGTTCCACAAGGGCCGCATGAGCGCCAGCGACAAGAGCCTGCACACCAAGGATTTCGTCAAAGCGGCGAAGGCCGACGGATTCAAATACGCCGTCCGCCTCGATCAGAAGGCGGACGTGCCACGGGTTGTCTCAGAATTCATAAACTACGAGGGGCCGGCGTTTCTCGAGGTCATTATCGACCGCGACGCCGGCGTATATCCCATGGTCGGCCCCGGACAGGGCTACAGCGAGATGATTACCGGGGAGCACATTGCTTCGCGCACCGAGGTTCCGGCCAAGATCCCCGACCCGTCGGAAATGTTCTAGCCGGTGTTGGGCCGGAGCAGGCCTACCACCGGCCGATATTCTGCATTGTGTCCCAAGGCGCCGCGGGCTCAAGCGCAGCGCCCTTCTGCAGCAGTTCAATGGACACGTTGTCCGGCGAACGCACGAAGGCCATGCGCCCATCGCGCGGTGGACGATTGATGGTCACTCCATGGTCCATGAGGCGTTTGCAGGCGGCGTAGATGTCATCCACCGCGTAGGCTAAATGCCCGAAATTGCGGCCGCCCGAGTATTCCTCAGGATCCCAGTTGTGCGTGAGTTCGACCTGCGCCTCCTCATCCCCCGGCGCCGCCAAAAAAACCAGCGTGTAGCGTCCCTGCGGGTAGTCCTTGCGTGACAATTCTTTCAGGCCGAGCGCGTCGCGATAGAAACGCAGCGAGCGCTCAATGTCCGTCACCCGGACCATGGTATGCAGATATTTCATGGGACCTCTCGTGCGAATGGCGAATTTGGAGTATCGCCTGCACAAAAGCAATCCATTCGGGGGTCTGCGCTCAAGTGTTGTTTTGTCACCAATTGGCAACAAGTTTGACATAGCGCAGCAAAATCTAATTAAAAACCCTTAACCATTGGATTTATCTACGGTAACGCCTATGATAGTGGCAACGAAGCGGTTCGTGTTTATTACCAGCGTTACTTACTTGCAACACTGGAAGACACAAACAAGGTGGAACGTTCGGGCACTCTTGTGCGGCGTATCTGCCACTAACGGACGTGTAAGGTCGACTCCTTCCACCTGTTCCACTCGAATTCCCCGGCTAGCCCGGGGACTCTTTTTTCTAAATCCACCGTTTTGAGCGCGGAATCGCTTAAATTCGTACGGTGAAGAACCTATACCGCTCCCTATATTTCCAGGTACTCGTCGCCATCGCTCTGGGCATCCTGCTGGGGCTTTTCTATCCGGACGCCGCCGTCAAGATGAAGCCCTTAGGCGATGGCTTCATCAAACTGATCAAAATGCTGATCGCGCCCGTGATTTTTTGCACGGTGGTGATGGGAATCGCCGGCGTCGAGGATATGAAAAAAGTAGGCAAGACCGGCGGCTTGGCGCTGATCTACTTCGAGGTCATGAGCACCGTTTCACTGATCTTGGGACTGGTGATCGTCAATGTACTGCGTCCCGGAAGCGGTATGAACGTCGATCCTGCGACCTTGGACACCGGACCGCTCAAGGATTACACCGCACCCGGAAAACTACAGTCCGTCACCGACTTTGCACTCAATGTCATTCCCTCGCAGTTCGCCGACGCGTTTGCCAAAGGCGAAATTCTCCAGGTGCTTTTGATAGCGATTCTGTTTGGATTCGCCATTCAGCAATTGGGCACCCGCGCCGCTGTCATGGTGAGCTTCATCGAGTCTTTTTCGAATGTATTGTTTTGGATCGTCGGCGTGATCATGCGGCTGGCGCCGATCGGTGCCTTCGGCGCCATGGCATTCACGATGGGCAAGTATGGCGTTCACTCGCTGGTCTCTCTCGGCGCGCTCATGGGCAGTTTCTATACGACCTGCCTGTTATTCATTTTCGTGGCCCTGGGGATAGTTGCGCGTCTGCACGGCTTCAGCATTTGGCGGTTCCTCAAGTACATCAAAGACGAGCTGCTGATCGTATTGGGTACCTCGTCATCGGAAACCGTGTTGCCGCGGATGATGGCCAAGCTGGAAAAGCTCGGCGCAGCAAAGCCGGTGGTCGGCCTGGTGATCCCCGCCGGCTACTCGTTCAATCTGGACGGAACTTCGATTTACCTCACCATGGCGGCGGTATTCATCGCCCAGGCAACGAACACGCCGATGAATCTCTTCCAACAAGTGGCGCTGCTCGCCGTGCTGTTATTGACCTCCAAGGGCGCCGCCGGCGTGACCGGCAGCGGGTTCATCGTGCTGGCTGCCACCCTATCCGCGGTAGGCACGCTCCCGGTCGCCGGCCTTGCGCTTATCCTTGGTATCGATCGCTTCATGTCGGAGGCGCGCTCGTTGACGAATGTGATCGGCAACGGCGTCGCGACCCTGGTGGTCGCCAGATGGACGGGAGAATTGGACGTGGCCAAGATGAACAGGGAACTAGCGGGGACGGCGCAGAATGCCATGCCGGAACTCGAGGCATCGCATTGATGGATATCAAAGACGGCTTTACGGGCTCGATCGGCAATACACCGCTCATCCGCCTGCGGCACTTGAGCGACGAGACCGGCTGCGAGATCTTGGGGAAGGCCGAGTTCATGAACCCCGGCGGCTCGGTCAAGGATCGCGCGGCGAAATGGATCGTGCTGGATGCCGAGCGCCGCGGCACTTTGAAGCCGGGCGGCACTGTCGTCGAGGGTACCGCCGGCAACACCGGAATCGGGCTGGCGCACGTCTGCAACGCCCGCGGCTACAAGTGCGTGATCGTCATGCCGGATAATCAGGCTGCCGAGAAGTATCAAATCATCGAAGCGTTGGGCGCGGAGCTGCGCAAAGTCCCCGCGGTGCCCTACAGCAACCCCAACCAATATCAAAAGGTCGCGGGGCGCCTAGCGCAAGAATTACCGGATGCCGTTTGGGCCAATCAATTCGACAACACCGCGAATCGCGATGCGCATTTCGAGTCTACGGGACCCGAAATTTGGCGCGATACGGGCGGCAAGATCGATGTCTTCTGCGCCGCAACCGGAACGGGCGGCACATTGGCGGGTACGGCCCGCTATTTGAAATCCAAATCCGACGCGGTGCGCATCGTGCTCGTAGATCCGCCGGGCAGCGCGCTGTATCACTACATCAAGGATGGCGAGCTGAAGTCCGACGGGGGATCGTCCATCACCGAGGGAATCGGCACCGGCCGGGTGACGGCCAACCTTGAAGGCGCGCCGATCGACGACGCGCTGCGCATCACGGATGCAGAGACCATGCATTTTGTGTATCGGCTGCTGCGCGAGGAGGGGTTGCTGCTCGGCAGTACCGCGGGAATCAACGTGGCGGCGGCGATGACGCTCGCCAAACGGATGGGCCCCGGCCACACCATTGTCACCGTGCTATGCGACGGCGGCGCGAAGTATCAATCGCGACTGTTCAACCAAGCCTGGATCGCCGAGCGCGGCTTCGCCGAGGCCATCGCCTGATCGTGGCGCTTAGACCACGCCGACTTAAGGACTACGCCGGCCCAAGGATTACGCCGACTGGGAGACTTCGAGCGATTCGCCCGTGTTGAACCACGCCAGTGAGTCGTGCAACGACACAACCTGCCCTACAACCAACAGCGCGGGCGACTCAAGACCGGCGCGTGCGGCGGCGGCGGCGATGGTGGCCAGAGTCCCGGTAATGACGCGCTGATTTTCAAGCGTGCCCTGCGCAATGAGGGCGGCCGGCAGCGCTTCCGGCGCGCCGTGCTGCACCAGCCGCGCGGCGATATGCTCCACGCGCGCGAGTCCCATGTAGAACACGGCGGTGATTCCGGGCTTCGCCAGCGCTTGATAATCGGGCTCGCGTCCGTCGCCATCCTCATGCCCCGTGACGAACGTGATGCTATGCGCGTAATCCCTGTGGGTCAGCGGTATGCCGGCGTAGGCCGCGCAGCCGGCCGCGGCCGTGATGCCCGGGATCACCGAAAAACGAATGTGCGCCTTTTGCAGCGCTTCCAGTTCTTCGCCGCCCCGGCCGAAAATGAATGGGTCGCCGCCCTTCAGTCGGACGACGCGCTTGCCCTGCGACGCATGTTCGATGAGCAGCGCGTTTATTTCCGCCTGCGTGCTGCCGACGCCCCCGGCGGCCTTGCCAACGCAAATTCGACCGGCGTCACGCCGCGCCATGTCGAGCACTGCCCGCGGCACCAGACGATCGTGCAAAATGACGTCGGCATCCTGCAGCGCCCGCAGCGCTTTCAACGTCAACAGTTCCGGATCCCCGGGCCCCGCGCCCACCAGCGTCACCTCGCCGGATTCTCGCGGCAAACTCGAGGTTCGCGCCAACAGTTGCTGCGCCAAGCTTTCTGCGCCATGCGTATCGCCCGCCACGAACCGGCGCGCGGCCGCACCGTCCACGATGTGTTCGAAATAGCGGCGCCGCGCGTCGGTGTCGCGCAACCGCCATCGTGCCGCTCGACGCAGGGCTTGCAGCCACAATGCCAATTCACCGAACCGTTTGGGAATGAGCGCTTCCAGCCTCTCACGCAGACGCCGCGCGAGCACGGGCGATGCGCCTCCGGTGGAGATCGCCACCAGCACAGGGTCGCGATCGATGAGAGCGGGAACAATGAAGCGCGATGCTTCGCGATCATCGACGACATTGACGGGAATTCCGCGCGCTTCGCTCAAAGCAGCAATCCATCTATTCACCGCGCGTCGCGTGGTCGCGACGATGACCAGCCGTGCGCCGTCAAGATCGCCCGGAACGAACTCGCGCGATACGGCCGTGATCTTGCCGGCCGCCGCTTGCTCGCTAAATTCAGGCAACATCTGCGGTGCAACCACCGTCACGTTCGCGCCGCTTCGCGTGAGCAGCGCGAGCTTGCGCAGCGCCACCTCGCCGGCGCCGACGATTAGGACCTTTTGTGCCGTCAGATCGAAGAAAGCTGGAAAGTACTGCATTTGGCTAACTGTTTGCTCCGAGCATCTAAGCCGTTGGGACTGCACGCATTTTTAGCTGCGCGCGGCTGCCGAAGCAAGCACTATAGGACGAGCGGTGCCGGCGCCAAACTAATTCCCAGGCATGAGTACATGCCTGTTCGCGATGCGCGATAACCTTATATGCTACTGCGGTAAAGTCGACCAAAAGGTCTAAGGCAAGCCGATGAAATTCCAGCAATTACGCTATCTCGTGGCAGTTTCCGAAAATGGGCTGAATATCACGGCCGCTGCGCGGCAACTGCACACTTCCCAGCCCGGCGTCAGCCGGCAGCTGAAATTGCTGGAGGAGGAGCTTGGATTTCAATTGTTTGAGCGTGAGGGTCGTGCCCTCACGCGCACCACCGCCGCCGGCGAGGAAATCATTTCGCGGGCCAGTAGCATCTTGCGCGAGATGCAGAATATTCGGCGCACCTCCGCCGAGCTGCGCAAAGCCGACGGCGGCACGCTGTCGATTGCCACCACACACACTCAGGCGCGCTATGTGCTGCCCGAGGTGATACGCGCATTTCGCGGCAAATATCCCAAAGTACGCCTGCACTTGCACCAGGGTACGTCCGAACAGATAGCGGAAATGGTTGCGCGCGACCGAGTCGACTTCGCGATCGCCACGGGCTCCGAGGAACTGTTCCCGCACTTGATCCGCCTGCCGGTTTATCACTGGCATCGCGCGGTAGTGGTGCCGCGCGGACACCCTCTGGCCTCCGCCGGCAAGCTCACGCTCAAGAAGTTGGCCGAGTACCCGATCGTGACGTACGTTTTTAGTTTCTCCGGGCGCTCCTCCCTGCCGGCGCTATTCGAAACCGCCGGATTGTCGCTGGATGTGGCATTGACAGCACGCGATTCGGACGTCATTAAAACCTACGTCCGCATCGGTCTCGGGGTCGGCATCCTGGCGCGCCTGGCAATCGATCCAGTCACTGACAGCGATTTGGTCGTGCTCGACGCGACACATTTGTTCGAAGGCCACACCACGTGGATCGGATTTCGCCGCAGCGCCCTGCTGCGAGCCTACATGTATGAATTCATCGAGTTGTTGGCGCCGCATCTGCCGCGAAAGCTCGTGCGGGAAGTCGAAAAGCTGGAAACGCAGGAAGAGATCGATCGGATCTTGAAGGATCTGGTTATTCCGCTGCGCGACGTTCCGTAGTTGCGCTGGCGGACACGGCGACTGTGTTGCGCAGCTTATGCGCCAACCCTAGGTCGTTCGAGGGCTGGTAGGCGGCGGTGAACGTGGAGAATGCGGTAAAGGCGTCCTCAATATCGGTATCCGGCAGCTCGAAGCTATTGAAGCCGCAGCGCGCCATGAAAAACAGCTGATCACGGCGTACATAGCCTGTTGCCCGCAGTTCCCCCTTGAACTCCCGTTGCTCACGCAGCTGCCGTGCTTGGGTATAGCCGCGTCCTTCCCCGGGCCCGGAGAATTCGGCCGCGATTAGCGTGAAATGCTCGAGGTCGGCGGCGATTTGTTCGACGCGATGAACAGGGGAGAGCACGAGACCTAGGGGCGTGCCTCGCGCAAGCCAGGTATCCGGCTCCAACTGCCACTGAGCCAGGGTCACGATCAGGGGTGAGGCCGAATCGCGCGCGGCTTCGGCGACATAGCGCCACTCGTCGGCGACAATCTCGGCGTTACGCAGCAATCGGCGCGGCATAGGCTCGTTCCTTGAAGGGCTTCACGCCGAGGCGCCGCACGGTGTCGAGGAAACGCTCCTCAGACTCACGCTGCTCTACGTACACCTCCAGCAAGCGCTCGATGGTCTCAGCCACCTGCGCCTTCGGCACCGACGGACCGATGACCGATCCTAGGGACGCGTCGGCACCCGCGGCGCCTCCGATGGTGATCTGATACCACTCCTCGCCGCCCTTATCGACACCTAGTATGCCGATATTGCCGACATGGTGGTGTCCGCAAGCATTCATGCAACCCGACATTTTGACGTCGATCTCGCCCAGGTCGTAGATATAGTCGTAATCGTCGAAGCGCTCGTTGATGAGCTTCGCGACTTCGATGGAGCCCGCATTCGCGAGACTGCAGAAGTCGAGTCCCGGGCAACAAATGATGTCGGTCAACGTCCCGATGTTGGGTGTCGCGAGTCCTGCGCGCTCAAGTTGCCTCCACAGATCATAAGTCCGATCCTGCTCGACGTCGGCCAACAGCAAATTTTGCGTGTGCGTTACGCGTACCTCGCCAAAACTATAACGATCCGCAAGATCGGCGATGAGGTCCATTTGCGCGTCGGTGGCATCGCCGGGAGGTACACCCGGTTTCTTCAGGGAGATGAATACAGCGCGATAGCCGGGTACTTTGTGCGCCGTGGTGTTGTAACGGTACCAAGCTCGAAAGGCAGTTTCCCTTCCTGAGTCGGGCGCGATGTTTTGTAGCGCGAGATAGGCGGGCGGCTTGAAATGGCTGCGCATGCGCGCAACCTCAGCGTCATCGATGCGCAGGGCGCCATCGCGCAGCAGCTGCCACTCAGCTTCCACGCGCCGTCGAAATTCTTCTATCCCCAAGGAGCGCACCAGAATCTTGATCCGAGCCTTGGTCAGATTGTCGCGGCGGCCCTCCAGGTTATAGACACGCAGGACTGCTTCCAGGTACGACAGCAGATGCTCGCGCGGCAGGAATTCCCGCACTACCTGGCCGATGATCGGAGTGCGGCCCAGGCCGCCTCCCGCCAGGATCTCGAAGCCTAATTCACCGCCCGGGCCGCGCACGATGTGCACGCCGACATCATGTACAAGCGACGCGGCGCGGTCTTGCGGCGCACCCGTGACCGCGATCTTGAATTTGCGCGGCAGGTAAGTGAACTCAGGATGAAACGTCGACCATTGGCGAATGATCTCGCACCAGGGCCGCGGATCCTCGAGCTCATCGGGCGTTATCCCGGCCAGATGATCGGAGGTGACGTTGCGAATGCAATTGCCGCTGGTTTGGATGGCATGCATCTCCACCTCGGCCAGCTCCTCCAGAATATCGGGGACCTGCTCGAGTTTGGGCCAGTTGAACTGAATGTTCTGGCGCGTCGTGAAATGTCCGTAGCTGCGATCGTAGTCGCGCGCGATTTTCGCCAAGGTACGCAGCTGCAGCGCCGATAACAGCCCGTAGGGAATCGCGACGCGCAGCATCGGCGCATGGCGTTGGATGTACAGGCCGTTGCGCAACCGCAGGAGTTTAAATTCGTCCTCGCTCAACGCTCCCTTGAGGAATCTTTGCGTTTGGTCGCGAAACTGCGCCACCCGCTGGCGCACCAGAGTCTTGTCGGTGGAGTCGTACCGATACATACCAGCACGATACTTTGGACGCTCCGAATCGCGCCAATACCCACGCGACATGAGCTTATTACTGCCGATCCTTGTCAGTCATTGCCGATCCTTGTCAATCCGCGCAGCAGTTCCTTTTGTAATAGGTAAAAACCGTGATTTGCTCGGCAGAGCGGATTTGAGGTTCGGCGCAGCATCCTGGGGGTAACAAAGGGTCCCCATTTGGCTAAAGATCTCACGGAAGTATCGGTCGCAGCGGACACCTACCATGTCTCGCCAGAACCCATGCTTTTGATCGCGGATCTGCACGGGGCTCTGGCGCTATGCCTGCACGATGAAGGGCGTGGCGTGGGCGGCTTGCTGCATTTGAAATTCATGGGCGGGACCGGGCGGCCGAGCGATGTGACGGACAACACATTGAGTTCCGTTCTGGTGGTGCTCGACAAATTCAAGCGTGCAGTGCTCGGCAACGCGGCTCGCCGCGACGAGGTGCAGGCCCGCATACTCGCACACGCGCTGCCGCCGACCGATGCCGGCGAGCCCAGCGCGTCGCTGGTCGATCTAATCCAGGCTGATCTCGCCGATGGCAAAATTGCCTGCGGATCGCAAACCATGCGGCGCACGGAAGGCGTGCGCGTCTGCTTCCAACCTTTCGAGGGCCGCGTCTGGATCTGCGGTCCGAACGATCTGCGCTCGGCCGGCCGCGCACATCTAGGTTAATTTCAATATAAGATTCCCCCCAGGATTGAGGGGGTCAAGATGCGCGTCGCACTTCTCATGGCAATGGTGTTCATAAGCGCTTGCGCCAGCGACGGACTGCGCCCGGCGCCGCCGGCGGGTGTGGATTTCAGTGGCCAGTGGAAGCTCAATGTCGCCGACAGCGACGATCCCATGCATTTGTTGCAGCTCGCCAACGCCCAAGCCGCGGGTTCCGCGGACAATACTGGCAATTCTGGGCGAGGCGGCCGCGGCGGCAGAGGAGGCCAAGCCTCCGGCTATCCGGCCGTGATGCCGCCCGCCACACCCTCGGTCGGCGTGCTGAGCGAAGCTTCGCGATTCCCGGGCAAGCTACTCGAGGTCAAACAAGTAGGTGGCGTGCTCACGTTCACCTCTACAGGTCAGACCCGTGTGTGCCAGCCGGGCGATGCCAAGAAAACCCCGCGGCATCACTATGATCCTTCAGATCGTGACGCACCGTTGCCTGCAGCGCGCGACACGCCACCCCCGAAGTGCGGCTGGTTCGAAAAGACCTTGATCGTCCAAAGCCGCGAGCAAGGCGAAGACCGTCCCCCCTTCGAGGAACACTACAGGATTTCCGAAGATGGCCAGCGACTGGTGGAGGAAGTGATTTTCCGAGGCGGACGTTCGAGCGGATTCAGCATGTCCCGTGTGTGGGATCGATCGCCGCAATAAAAAAGCCGGGTCATTTGACCCGGCCTTTAAGTCCCCATGCCTCTCGCGACGCTTTTTTCAGGAGCGCTCGACGACGATCGGTCTTTTTTTGTCCCTTGAGCCCAATTGCGTCCGAGCAACACTCTAGCCGTGGTCCGCCGCCGAAGCTAGCCCTATTGCAAAGAAGTGTGAAAATTAATGTAGCGTAGAAACCACAGGTGTAGGGCCGGTCTGCAGGGGTGCCGCCGAGTTCGAGTATCCTAAACACACGTGAATATCATTCGGAGGCGAGAATCCCTTGGCAAAGCACTCGAAATTGACCATGCCGGCGGAAGCAGTGCGAACTCGACGTGCCTATTTTGACTGTCGATTCGGCCAGCTGCACGTTCGCACGGCATTTCCGGCGACCGGGGGATTCGACGAACAGGTGACGCTGTTCTGCTTGCACGCCGATCAGAGTTCCAGCCGCGCGTTCGCTCGATTTCTTCCCGAAATTGCCGACGTGCGGTCCGTGTATGCGCCGGACCTGCCGGGTCTTGGAGAATCCGATCCCTCGCCAACCTTGAGCGTAGGAGAGGCGGCAGGCGCCATTTCCGATCTCGCCGATGATTTGAGGCTGCGCCAAATTGACCTTTTGGGAATCAACAGCGGCGCCCGCGCTGCGCTGGACCTCGCGGCCGCGAGACCTGATCTCGTGCGGCGCTTGGTGTTGGCAGGAGTGGCCGCCGTCGATGGGATTCCGGCGGTTAAGCAACAGACGCTCGTCATGCGTACGCGTCTCGAAACTCCTGACGACATCGCCAAGCTCAAAGGGGCGTTGCCGAACGGCAAGTTTGTCGATGTCGAGGATTATGCGACTGACTTGTTCGCCGCCGCCCCGAAGACCTTGGCCAAGCAAATCGGCACGTTTTTGAGCGGCTGAACTCGAGGCAATGCCGGTGCGGCTCAACAAGTACATCAGCGAAACGGGTGTGTGCTCGCGACGCGAGGCGGACAAGTGGATCGAGGCGGGCCGAGTGACGTTGAACGGTCAACCCGCCTCATTGGGCACTCAAGTGGCGGAAGGCGATGAAGTCCGCATCGATGGCGATTCGATCGGCCTCAAGAAGAAACAGGTCTATATCGCGCTCAACAAGCCCGTCGGCATCATCTGCACGACCGAGGCCCACATCGGAGACAACATCATCGATTACGTGGGATTTCCTGAGCGCATATTTCCGGTGGGCCGGCTGGATCGCGACTCTGAAGGCCTGATCCTGCTGACGAACAACGGCGACATCGTCAATGAAATCTTAAGGTCGGAAAATAATCACGAAAAGGAATACTTGGTGACCGTCGATCGCCCCATCACGGACCTGTCGCTGCGCATGTTGGCCGACGGCGTCAAGATCATGGGCGAGCTGACCAAGCCCAGCAAAGTCGCGCGTGTGAATGCGCAGTCGTTTCGAATCATTCTCACTCAGGGCCTAAACCGCCAAATTCGCCGAATGTGTTCGGCGCTCGGTTACAAAGCCCAGCGCCTGCAGCGGGTGCGCATCATGAATATTCACCTGGGGAATTTGCAGCCCGGCCAGTGGCGCCATCTGACGCCACCGGAAGTCGCGGGCTTGATGGGCTAGGAGCCTGTCTGAGTATCCCGCGTGAGCAAACTAGTGGGGCCGCAGCGTGGCGGACGGAACGCCTTCCGACCACTGTCGCCCGCAGCTGATGCGCCAATCGGGATCTTCGGCCCGATCCGCCAGCCAGCGATAAAAGTCCCGGCCTTGATTGGTCCAATACGAATGGCTGAATAACACGCCGCCGGTGCTCGACTTTACGGTGAACCGTCGGCGAAAGCCAAAGCTGGCAATGCCGCGGGTGCAGCTGATTCGCGGCGAGTTCTCGGCCAACGCATATTGATTCGGCCCGACTTGCAGCCGCAGACGTCCGCCCTGCCCATAGATGCAGATATTGGGTCCCGTAGGGCGTATCAACGCAATGCCATGCACGAGCGCGGGGGGCATGTCGCAAGCGGTCCAGGTACCGCCGAGGGAATGCCACTGGAGCACCATGCTCTGGCGGCGAAAATCGATGACCGAAATGGTGGTGGCGTTATTCACTGCCACGCATTCAATCACACCTTACGGTCATTTTGCCGGGGCGTCGGCAAACGCGCTTTGGACGACCCCGGCCGTGAGGAGCTGCGGTAGAACCACCGGTTCCGTCGCACCGGGTTTCGAGTTATAAACCACGTACAGCGGCACGCCGGCGCGGCCGAACGCTGCCAGCGCTTTCGTGATGGCCGGATCGCGATTGGTCCAATCGCCTTTCATCAACGTGACCTTCTTGTCGCGAAAGATCTCTTGCACGGCAGCATCGGAAAATGCATTGCGTTCGTTGACGAGGCAGGTCAAGCACCAGCTCGCCGTGAAATTCACCAACAATGGCCGGCCCGCCGCGTTCAGTTCTGCGACGCGCGCTTCGCTGTAGGGCTGCCACTCATCGACACCCGGCCGCACTTGCGCGGAATCGCCGGGGGCTGCGGTCGCGACATCGGCGAAGCGGATTGGCAGGAATATTGCCAGCAGCAATGAGATCACCGCGGTGGCAATGACGGTTATCCGACCGCCGCCGGCACTGGAGCGGGCTTTCTGGAAGGACCAGGCCGCCAGCGCCACCAAGATGCTGCCGGCCAGTGCCGCACCCAGGCCGAACGGTGAAGTCTCCTGCGCGACAACCCAGAGCAGCCACGCTGCCGTTGCGTAGACTGGGAAGGCGAACACCTGTTTCAGCGTGTCCATCCACGCACCTGGCTTAGGCAACACGCGGCGCATCCACGGCGCGAAGGACAGAAGCACAAAGGGCAGTGAGATTCCGACGCCCAAAGCCGCGAAGATGCACAGCGCATTGAAAGGCGCTTGCGTCAGTGCTGCACCCACCGCCGGTGCCATGAATGGCGCGGAGCAAGGCGTGGCCACCAACGTCGCCAGGACACCCGTGAAAAACGAAGCGCTGTAGCTATCGCCCTGGGTGAGATTGTCGCCGACGCCGGCGAGACCACCACCCACTTCGAACACGCCGGACAAATTCAAGCCTACCGCGAGCAACAGATAAACCAGCAACGTAACGAACAGGGGCGACTGCAGCTGGAAGCCCCAGCCCAATTGCTCGCCGCCGGCGCGCAGCGTCAGAAGAACTCCCGCGAGACACAGCATCGAAACGATCACGCCCGCGGCAAACACCAGACCCTTGGCGCGTACCGCCGCGGGATGATTTTTCGCCTGCTCCATGACGTTGAGCGCCTTGATGGACAGCACCGGAAAGACGCAGGGCATGAGATTCAAGATCAAGCCGCCCAACACGGCGAACAGCAGCAGCGCCGGCAGCGAATGCTCAGGTTCCTTGTTCGACTGCGCAGGTTCCTTACTCGACTGTGGCAACGGCGAGAAGCGCGGACCGGCTTTGACGCCGGCGGCTCCCGCGCCCGAAAAATCCGCCGCAATCTCGATCGGAACCGTGTCGGTTTGCGTACCGTTCTGCTCGGTTACGACCAACACGCCGCGGATGGCGCCCGCTTTGGGCGGCTGATATCCGACCTTCATCGCAAGATCAACGGCATCCTTGGCGCGTGTCAGCGTCTGGGGCGTTGCGTACTCGATGCCGCCGTCATCGTAGGGGTAGAACGCCAGCGAGGTGATCTGAGGCAGGGTGGCGCCCCACTCGCGCCCCAGGGTGATGACGAGCTTGTCGCCCTGAATTCGAGCGGTAGTCGGCGCCGGTTGCGCGCTGGGCAACTCGCTGCGCGCGGTGGTAAAGAGCGCTGCCGATCCCGGGTCGACGCCGCCGGCCTGAGCGCTCACGGGCAGGGTCAACTGCAAATTCGCGTCTTCAGGGATGCAGACATCGGAGCACACCAGCCAGCTCGCCTTCGCGGCGAGCGACACAGGGGTGCCCGCCTTCAGGTCCTTCGGCGCCGTGATCTGCACCAGGTGCACGGCGTGCTTGGCATACCCGTAATTGACCAGGGGCGCGATCTCAAAGCGATGCGGCGTGGTCCACACGATATCGCCGGCGGTAAATCCTTGCGGCAGCTGCCAAGCCAGTTTCGTCGGTTCACCGGAATCGCCCGGATTGCGCCAATACGTGTGCCAGCCGTCGCGGATATCGAATTCGAGAGCGACCCAGAATGTTTGACCGGGCCCGACGGCAGCGACCTCGCTCACCAATCGTGCCTTAACATTGTCCGTGGCTATCGTGTTCCCGGGTAGCGCGAAGGCCGCCGGAGAGGCTACAGCCAAGGCGAGAAGCCAAAATTTCAGTGCGCGCATGGCCCTATGTTACCGAATTAATGCCTGAAACGAGCGCAGGGCCGTCCGGGTGTGTGGAGCGTCTCACAGTATGGACCGGCAATACCGCTGTGCGGCCGCTTCAGCTAATGTAACCATGGATGCCGCCCATGCAAGAAAGCTACGTCGATAGGATTCTGAAGGCCAAGGTCTACGACGTCGCCGTTGAGACCGCGTTGGAAGCCGCACCGCGGTTATCGCAACGCCTGAACAATCACGTCTGGTTCAAACGAGAAGACCTGCAGCCGGTGTTTTCGTTCAAAATTCGGGGCGCATACAACAAGATCGCGCAATTGTCGGCGATCAGCGCGCAGCGAGGCGTCATTTGCGCCTCCGCCGGCAACCATGCGCAAGGTGTTGCTCTGGCGGCGCGCACTCGGGGTATCCCCGCGGTCATCGTCATGCCGCTGACAACCCCGGAAATCAAGGTAGAGGCCGTCGCGGCTCTGGGCGGCGAAATCATATTGCATGGCGATGATTACGATCATGCCTACGAACATGCGACCGAACTTGGCAGGCAGAGAAATCTGGTATTCGTGCATCCATTCGATGATCCGGATGTCATCGCGGGGCAGGGCACGATTGCCATGGAAATCCTGCGCCAGCGCCATGGCGATGAAATCGATGCCATTTTCGTTCCCGTCGGCGGTGGCGGCTTGATTGCGGGCATCGCGGCCTATGCGAAGTCGCTGTATCCGCGGATGAAGGTTATAGGCGTACAGCCGGAAGAGTCGGCTGCGATGTTCGAATCGCTGCGCGGCGGAAAGCGCGTCACCCTGGAACGCGTCGGCATGTTCGCCGACGGCGTTGCGGTGCGGCGCGTGGGCGAGGAGACCTTTCGTCTGGCGCGCCAGTACGTCGATGAGATCGTTTTGGTGAGCACCGACCAGATCTGCGCCGCCATCCAGGACATTTTCCAGGACACCCGCTCCATCGCCGAGCCCGCGGGTGCCTTGGCTGTGGCAGGCATCAAGAAATACGTGGCGCGCGAGAGTTGCACCGGTCGCACGTTGATTGCGGTGAATTGCGGCGCCAATATGAATTTTGACCGCTTACGGTACGTCGCCGAGCGCGCGGACATCGGCGCGCAGCGCGAGGCTCTGTTTGCCGTGGAGATGCCGGAGACGCCGGGGTCATTTCTGCGCTTCTGCGAATTGCTCGGCAAACGCAGCGTCACCGAATTCAACTACCGCTATTCCGATGTGAAAGCCGCGCAGGTGTTCGTGAGCATGGCGCTCACCAAAGGAAGAACGGAACGCGATGCCCTGCTTGCACAGATCATCGCAGCGGGTTTTGCGGCACGCGACATGACCGACAATGAAATGGCCAAGCTGCACGTGCGCTACATGGTGGGCGGTCATGCGCATGGACTAGCAGACGAGAAGTTATACCGCTTCGAGTTTCCTGAACGCCCAGGGGCCCTGCTCAAGTTTTTGCAGGCCATCGGCACGCAATGGAACGTCAGTTTGTTTCACTATCGAAATCACGGCTCCGACCACGGCCGCGTGCTCGCCGGCATCCAAGTGCCGGAGGGCACCATCACGGATTTCTTACTGCACATCAACGAGCTGCAGTACGCGTACACGGAAGAGACCGACAATCCGGCCTATAAGCTGTTTTTGGGCAGCTGATTCGAGAGTACGGGCGACCGAGGGAGCGCGGGAACATCAAGGCCGGTGCACAGTGACGCTGGTGCTCGCTGTTTGCAGCGCGTTGGGGTCCGCAATTTTTTGCCAGACCTGCGCGCGTCGCACCACGGCATCATCGGTGCCGCGGGCTTTGGTGAGCACCGGCACCGCGGCGTCGAGTTCCTCCGCCGCCAGCGGTAATTTATCGAGATGCTCCAGCGCATAGGCGTGGATGGCGTGAGCCAGCGCTGTCTGCGGGTTCGTGGCCGGCGAGGTCGCGGTCCAGATCTTGATGGACTCCTCGCTCTTGGTTAGCGCTTCGGCGGATTTATTGCGATCGACCAAAAGCCGCGCGAAGTGCATGAGCAGCGAGGCGCGGTATTGATGATTCGTGGGCAAGGATTTGTCGTAGATCGCCAGGGCTTGGCGGAATTCAGTCTCTGAGGCAACCAGATCGCCCTTGTCGTGCAACAGCATGGCCAAACTCACGCGCGCGTAGCCGACGTTGTAGTTATCAGGGCCGAAAAGGGACAGGCGAATCGCTACGGCATCGCGCAAAAGCGGCTCGGCTTCCGTCAAGCGCCCCTCGCGCTGCAACAGCAAGCCATAGTTGCCTTTGGTCATCACGGTTTCCGGGTGGCGCTCGCCGTAGGTAGCTTCCTTGCGGTTGAGCGCGTCGCGATACAGGATTTCTGCCTGTTTGAGATCGCCCATGTTTTGCGCGACAAATGCGAGATTGTCCAGGTATTGCGAGATGCGGGGATGATCATCGCCCAGAACCCGCCGGTCTATATCCAGAGCCTGTTCGTAGGTCTGCTTGGCGAGCAGCCACTGTTGGCCGCGTGTGTACACTCTGGCCAAATCATCCAAGAGCGATGAAATATCGGTTTGCGGAGCGTCGTCGGTCCGCAAAATCGCCAGGCTTTGCACGAACAAGTCCTTCGCCTCGCCGAATCTTCCTTGCTGGAAGCGAAGCCTTCCCAGTGCCCATAGCGTGCGTCCGGATTCAATGCTTTTGGCACCGAATTCGCTCTGGGAAATATGCAGAGCGTCCTGCAGGGGCGGCTCGGCACCGGGGAGGTTACCCGTACCGATGCGCGCATTCGCTACCTCCAGCAGCGTGCCGATATGCGACCCGTCGTGCGAGGGTCCCTGCAGATGCAGGGCTTCGTCCAAAATGGGCAACGCGTCCTTGAATTGACCGAGGCTGTCGTAAACGGCCCCGACCGTTGAAAGCAAAGCGGCCTTGGTTTCCGGCTGATTCTGGAGTCCCGCCTCCAGCCGCTTCGCGCCGGAATCCAACAGTTCGCGGGCGGTGACTTGATTGCCACGATTTTCCTCAGGGTCCGATAGCTTGAATAAATTAACGAGAAACCCAGAAACCTCTTCGGCGCGAGCGCGCTCGCGTTCGGCCCGTTCGCGCTGCTGTGCGGCGCGGTCGCGCTCGGCGGCAATCCGCACGGACTGCTCGTAGGTGGTAACCGAAAACGCGATAATCATGAAAGTCGCCGCCGCCGCGGCGCTTACGGGCAGCCAGTGACGCTTGACGAATTTTGACGTGCGATAGGACACCGTATCGCGGCGAGCGATCACGGGCTTGCCCTCGAGGAAGCGTTGAATGTCGCTCGCCATCTGTTCCGCCGATCCGTACCGGCGCTCGGGCTCTTTGCGCATGGCCATCAATACGATTTTGTCCAAATCGCCATCCAGGGCGCGCTTCAGGCGCTTGGTGCTGGTTCCACGCGACTCGGCAATCAGTTTCGATTCCGGCAATTCTTCGGCGGACACCATTTGACTTGGGGGCGGAGGATCCTTCTCGCAAATTGCGCGCTCGATTTCCGAGAGGCGCATAGATGAAATAAAGAAAGGGCTGGTGCCGCACAGCAACTTATAAAGCAGCACGCCCAACACATAGACATCGCTGGAAGTGGTAATTGCCTGACCCCGGACCTGCTCGGGACTGGCGTGATCCGGAGTCATGATACGAATGTCGGCTTGAGTTACGGCGAGTGTGTGCCGTGCGGCTTGGCGGTCATCCAACAATTTGGCAATGCCGAAATCCAGCAATTTTGGGATGCCGGCTCCGGTTACCAGGATATTGGAGGGCTTTAGATCGCGATGAACAATCAGATTCTGATGGGCATAGTGAGCTGCCGCGCAAACCGTCTGAAAGAGTCTCAGGCGCGCATTAATATCGAGACAATGCAAATCGCAAAATACGTCGATGGCCTCGCCATCGATGTATTCCATGACCAAGTAAGCGCTGCCGTCGGTCAAGGCACCGCCATCGAGAAGATGTGCAATATTGGGGTGATCGAGCTGCGCCAAAATCTGGCGCTCCAGTTTGAGACGTGAGTGCATTGAAACTGCGAGTGCGCCGCCATGCACGACTTTGATGGCGACCTGCTGCTCGAATTGAGCATCAGCCCGCTCGGCAAGGTAAACCTCACCCATCCCGCCGGCACCCAGGGTCCGGAGCACCCGGTAGGGCCCTATTCGATCTCCCATCATTTTTGGAGCATGCACCCCAACCAGGCAGGTCTGCAAACCGCCGCAGGGCCTTGCGGCAGGGCGGTGCTTGCGTGTATGAAAGCGGGGCGCTACGCCAAAATTAGGAGCTGGACCCCATGTCAAACGGAAATGAACACAAAGCCCCGCCGCCTCCACCTTCGCCACCACCGCCGGGCGGCACGCAGCCGGGCGGCGGCGCAAAGACCGACGGTGGTACCGACCAACCTCCGCAGAACCAATTGAGCGGAGCAGCCGGCGTCGGCGGCGCGAAGACCGATGGCGGCACCGACCAGCCCCCACAGAACCAATTGCGTAAAGCTGCCGGTGTCGGCGGCGCCGTCGGCGGTGCGGTTGGCGGATTGATCGGCGCGTTAATCGGTTGCTGCCTGCAACACCTGCACTGATTGGACAGCGTAACCGCGTACCAAGCGCTGCGGCAGCCGCGGCACGAAACACTGCGGGTGCGTGGTCTCAAGATGCATTTGACGCGCTGGGGCCCGGAGCCCTCGGCGCAGCAGCCGCCGCTTTTCCTGCTGCATGGATGGCTGGATGCGGGCGAGACATTTCAGTTCATTGTCGATGCCTTTAGCAAGGAGCGGCCGATCATCGCGCCCGACTGGCGCGGCTTCGGGCGCAGCGAGTGGCCGCAAGAGGGCTATGGCTTCCCCGACTATTTGGGCGACTTCGATGCCCTGATGGATGAGATTTCGCCGGCCGCGCCGGCGCATATCGTCGGTCACAGCATGGGCGGCAATATCGCGAATCTTTATGCCGGCCTACGGCCTGCGCGCGTACGCTGCGTCATCAATCTCGAAGGGCTGGGGTTGCCGCGTACCTCGCCGCAGGATGCGCCAAAACGCATGCGCAGGTGGCTGGATCAAATCAAAAGCCCAACGCTGGAGAAAAACTATAACTCCTTTGAGCAGTTGGCCTCCGTCATACAATTTCGCTACAAGAGATTTTCTCCGGCCGCTGCCGCGTTCGTGGCGCGTGTTTGGGGCGTGCCTGAAGAGAATGATCGCGTGCGCTTGGCCGCCGATCCGCGCCATCACTGGGTCAATCCCATTCTCTACAAGCGCGAGGACGCGGAAGCGACCTGGCGCGAGATCCGCGCGCCTCTGCTCATGGTGCTGGGCGAGGAGTCGGATTACCTCACGCGCCTGGGCGCCGACGGTACCGTGGAGGCGCTGCGGGCTGCCCACCCGGGCGCCGACGTAGTCAGCATCGCCGCTGCCGGACACATGCTGCACATTGAGCGACCCGAAGCAGTCGCGCCCGTGATAGAAGCATTCCTGGATGCTCACTAGGGCAAGCTCCCAATGATTCGCCGCATTTATCCGACGCGATTTGGCCAGCTGCATTTGCGCAGTCATGACGGCAAAGGTGTGCCGCTCGTACTGCTGCATATGTCGCCGCGATCGGGCGCGATGTGGGAGGCGTTCCAAGAAAAAATCGAAAGACCCACGCACGCGCCCGATCGATTGGGGTACGGGTTTTCCGATGCGCCGCCCTGGGCGTTGTCCTTGGAACAATACGCGCAGGCGACGGTGGATGGCCTGAAGGCCGCAGGAATGCAAGGTCCGATCGACTTGCTTGGCATACATACCGGTTCCTTCGAGGCAATCGAGATCGCCCACCAGTTGGGCTCGCAGGTGCGGCGCTTGATCGTGGTCGGTATGCCGCTCTTTACCGCAGAGGAGCAGCAACGCCAGCTGGAGAAATACAGCGAGCAGCCCTTGCGGCCGGCCACGGAGGGCGGCCATGTGCTCGCAGCATGGCGTGGCGGTCTCGCGTTTCGTCATCCGCCGTTCGACCTCGGCGATGCGCACCATCGATTCATCGAGCATGTGCTCGCGGCAAACCCGGGAGCCTCATTTCGCGCGGCATGCGGATACGCCATCGACAAGAAACTGAAAGGCCTGAAATCGCCCTTGACCGTATTTGCCCCGCATGACGACATCATCGAACAGACCCTGCGGGTCAAACCGCTCCTGAAGCCGAGTGCCGCCTATGTCGATCTACCCGATCTCGGACTGGATTTGTTCCACGCGGCAACGGACCGGATGGTGAGCCTCGTCAATCGCCACGCGCCGTCGCATTAGCGGTGTCGTCTCCCATGGACGTTACCAAGATGCCCGCGCCCGCCGGCGCGGCGGCCCGCACGCCAACGGCCCCGCCTGCGGAACAGGGCCCGAAATCGCCGGCAAACGCGGCGCCGATCGCGGATCGCGCCGACATTCGGCCGCTAGACGTCCCCGCGGCACTGCAGATCCTGTTGGCTGAAGTTCGTTCCGCTTTCGAATTGCTGGCAGTCGCGATGGGTGAAGAAGCAAACGAGGTGGTAGATAGCCCGCCGCAGGCAGCCCGCGCGCTGCTGCAGATGGTGCTGCGTGCAGTGCCGGAGGAAACCGCGAGCCTGCCGGCATGGAACGCAGAACTGGCGCGAGTCGAGACCGTGCTGCAAACCGCCCTCGATCGCGGCGTCGATGCCATTACTGTGTGGCGCGACGTGTCTCCGATCGTCGTGGACGCAGCTCAGGAAGCGCGCACTCTAGTTTTCTCAGCGCTGGGCGATGATCCGCAGAATCCGGCCTGGCTGCGGCCCGAGTGGGCGGGACTGGCACCGAAGTTCGAACGATTTTGGCGGCGTCGGCGCCTGGCACGCCGGCGATTGACCGATCCTGATTATCCCTCGGGGAGCCTCGATGACGACAGCGAACGACGAACCTGAAGATGTAGCCTCGATTAGGCCTGCCATGACTCCTATATTGAAGCGCATCGGCTTGATTTTGGTGTTCCTATGGTTTCTGTTCGGCGGTGTAGCGCATTTCTCGCTCACCGAAGTGGAAATGCGCATCGTGCCGCCGGTTATTCCGTGGCCACGGGCCACGGTGCTGATCAGCGGCGTGTTCGAATTGTTGGGCGCGGTCGGTATCTTGATACCCACGACGCGCCGTGCCGCCGGCATCGGACTGTTCTTGCTGACCATTGCGGTCACCCCGGCCAACGTCTACATGCTGCAGCACGCCGAACTGTTCAACGTCCCGCGCTGGGGGCTGATCGTTCGCCTGCCTTTCCAAGTGGTGCTGCTCGCGCTGATCCTGTGGAGTACTTGGACGCCGCGCCTCAATCGGTCGTCGAGCGTCGACAGCTAGGCCGCCATATCTTACGATCGCGGCATGCAGAGCGTACCTAAATTGACCGGTCTATCGGGTAACGAGCTTAACTGCATGCGCCTCAAGGGCCTCATCCCGAGCGGCCTCGAAATTCAGTCGTTCCGCGCCGGCGGTTGAGCGAGAATTCAGCATGACCCGCTTCCCCAAAGAGCATCCGCTCAAAACCGCTGTGCTCATCCTGTTGGCATCGTTGACTCTCGCGATGAGCGCCGGCGCGCGGCATCGAAAATCATCGGACAGTGAGCCGGGCGCTTTTGACTACTATCTGTTGTCCCTGTCGTGGTCGCCGGCGTTTTGCCAGTCCGATCCGGGCGCGACGGAGTGCAACGGCCCGCGCCGCTTCGGATTCATCGTGCACGGGCTATGGCCGCAATATGAAAAGGGATGGCCGGAGAATTGCAACGTGCACCAGCAAGTGCCCGACGACGTCGTTTCAAGCATCTCCGACATCATGCCGGCACGCGGCCTCAGCTATCATGAATGGTCGGCGCACGGTACCTGCAGCGGCTTGGACGCAAAAGATTTCTTCGCGCTGGTGCGTCGTGCCTATGCCGGCATTGCCATTCCAGGCTCCCTATCCGGCGTCAGCCATGAAATCGAGCAGCCCCCCGGCGCGATCGCCGCTGAATTTCTGCATGCCAATCCTAGGCTAGGAGCGCAGTCCATCGTCGTCACCTGCAGCCGCCAAGATGCCCCACGGCTGCGTGAGGTGCATATCTGTCTTGATAGGGAGCTGAACCCACGTGCCTGCTCCGCCGATGCGGCCCGCGGCGCATGTCGAGCGGCGACGTTGATCGTTGCGCCGATCCGATGACGTGCGTGCGATATTGTTGAGTGAGAAACCACTACTTAAAGCGGCTCTCGAGACGATTGCGCGGCCAATGGCGGACAAAATCCCTGGGCGAGCATGCGATCGCAATCGTCGCCGAGACGAAAAATGGCCGGCTGTGCGTGCACGCGGGAGACTTCAACGTCTCGCGCTCCCTGCTCGAGATTGGAGAATACGATTGGCCGCAGATAAGCTGGTTGAAGCAGCTGCTGCACGCTCATTCGCGCGTGGTTTTCGCCGGTGCGCACATCGGCGCTGTGCTGATACCGCTGGCGCGCATTTCCGCGACGCGTTCGATCGTCGCGTACGAGCCGAGCCCGCGCAACTTTCGGCTGCTGAACATGAATCTGGCGATGAATGAGATCGAAGGCGTGGTCACAATCAATGCTGCATTAGGGAGTCAGGCTGGACAAATCCAGTTCACCGAAAACAGCACTAACACCGGCAACAGCCGGGTCGCGCCCGCGCATGGAGAAATCACGGTAAGCCTGGACACGCTCGATCGGACCATTCCGGCGGACTGGGCCGAGATCGATCTGATCGTGATGGACACCGAGGGCAGCGAAGTGGCGGTCATGCGCGGCGCGCAAATGAGTCTGGCCAGGACAAGAAATCTTTATGTCGAGTTCTCGCCGGAGCAGCTTCGTGAGCAAGGCAGCAGCGCGGTCGAATTCGTCGAAATGGTCGAAAAGTATTTCAACTCCGCTTACGTCTTCGGCGCCCCGGTGCTGTTTCTCGGACCTGGAACGTATGCTGCGCACTTGAAAGGATTGCAGCATCACCGCGGCCTTTTGCTGAATGTGCTCTTTACGCAAGATCTTGCCCCGGATGCGCGGCGCATGAGCTCGCCGGGCTAACAAGATCGTGGCTTTCGCAGTACTGAAAAATCGCGATTTTGCGCTCTATCTTTGCTCGCGGTTTTTCGCCTCCATTGCCACGCAAATGGTCATCATGGCGGTGGGATGGCAGGTGTATCACATCACCGGGCGGGTCCTGGATCTCGGGCTGATCGGACTCTCACAGTTTCTGCCGTTCTTATGCCTGGTGTTGTTCTCCGGGCACGTCGCGGATCAGTTTGATCGACGCATGATCATCTTGTTCGGCCACTGCGCCTATGGGATTTGTACGTTGCTGCTGCTTGGCTTCGCATGGATGAATATCGGGACCACATTGCCGATCTTTGGGGTTCTCGCAATTCTCGGCATCACCAGGGCCTTTCAAATGCCGGCCGCGCAATCCTTCGTACCCACCATTGTTCCCACCGCCTCACTGCGCCACGCGCTGGCGATCAATTCCTCGGCCAATCAGGTTGCAGTCATCGTGGGTCCCAGTATCGGTGGCATCGTGTATGCGCTGGCCGGAGGCCGGTTCGGCCAAAACAGCGGCGCGGGTGTGGTTTACGGCGCCGCAGCGATATTATTGCTGGCAGCGATCACCCTGGTGGCCCTGATCCATAAGCGCCGGCTGGCCGCGGTCCGTTCTGCCATGGCCTGGTCTACGCTGTTACAGGGCCTGCACTTCGTCTGGCATCGCAAAACGGTACTGGGAGCCATTTCGTTGGATCTATTTGCGGTATTGTTCGGCGGTGCAACCGCGCTATTGCCCGCCTATACGCGGGACGTGCTGCACGCCGGGCCCGACGTATTTGGCTACCTGCGGGCGGCTCCCGGCATCGGCGCGGGCGCCACCGCTGTCTGGCTGGCGTTCCGGCCGGTGTCGCGTAATGTTGGGGTTACGATGTTCGCGGGCGTTGCCGCATTCGGTATCGCAACCGTGGTCTTGGGGCTCGCGCATTTGTTTTGGGTGGCAATGGTTGCGTTGGTCGTATTGGGGATGGGGGACATGATCAGCGTGTTTGTCCGCTCGCTCATGGTGCAACTGCAAACGCCGGATGAGATCCGCGGTCGAGTCAGCGCGGTTACCTCGGTGTTCATAGGGGCATCGAATGAGTTGGGAGAATTCGAGTCGGGTGCAACGGCGGCGTGGTTCGGTCTGGTGCCTGCCATTGTGATCGGTGGCGTCGCCACAATGATAGTTACTGTTTTATGGGCGCGTGTTTTATTCCCTGCGCTGTGGCGCATGCAAACATTTGAGCATTGAAGGAATTCGAACCCGATGGAACATAAAGAGCATCACGACCACGACCATGATCATGCGCATGGACACTCCCATGCGCACGGGCACGCACATGTGATATCGCCCGACGGTGTCAGTCTTCGCATGGGGATCGCCGTGGCCCTCAATCTCGTGTTTGTGGTTGTGGAAGGCGGGTTCGGGTTCATGTCGAACTCGGTGGCATTGATTGCGGATGCAGGTCATAACTTGAGCGACGTCTTGGGCCTCGTGTGTGCCTGGGGTGCATTGTTGCTGGGCCGCCGACCGCCGGGGGCCAAGTTCACCTATGGCCTCGGTCGCTCCTCCGTGCTGGCTGCGCTGGCGAATGCCGTGCTGCTGCTTCTCGCCTGCGGGGCCATTGCGTGGGAGGCGGCGAGCCGCCTGGGATCACCACCGGCGGTGGCGGGGCGGACCGTCATGATCGTCGCCGCGATTGGCATTGCGCTGAATGGCATTAGTGCATGGATGCTTCATGCCGGCAGTCATGGTGATCTCAATCGTCGCAGCGCCTATATCCACATGCTCGGCGATGCCGTCGTATCGGCCGGCGTAGTGCTATCGGGACTGCTCATCATCTGGACTGGATGGAGCTTGATCGATCCGCTGGTCAGCTTGGTGATTGTGGCGGTGATTTTGGTCAGCACATGGAGGCTGCTGCGAGATTCGCTGACCTTGTCTCTCGACGGTGTTCCCTCCAGCGTCAATTCGTCCGCCGTGTTGTCCTATCTTGCTGACCAGCGCGGAGTGACCGACGTCCACGATTTACACATCTGGGCGCTGAGCACCACAAGCGTTGCCCTGACTGCGCACTTGGTCGTACCGGACCGGGGCGCGGAAGATGCGCTCCTGACCTCGCTCACCCCGGACCTTAAGCGCCGCTTTCAAATCCAACACGCTACTTTGCAGATCGAGAGGGATCGCTGCGAGCACGGTTGCGAGGACGAGGCCGCAGCTTAGGTCTCCGCCGGTCCTTATTTCTTCGGCCGGCCGTAATGCGCAACGAATACCGCCTTCCCGAGCAGGTGCTCCTGCACGATCGAGGTCACCATGGCGCCGCTGGAATCCGCGGGGACCGGCAACTTAGCGACGTTCAGCGCATAGACCGTAAACACATAGCGATGTGGAGGATCGCCCTCGGCGGGGCAAGGTCCGTGATACGCATCTTCGCCTAGGTCGGTTCGGCCCTGCAGCGTTCCGGCCGGCAGCGCGCTGCTATGCTCCGCCCCGGCACCCTGGGGCAAACTTGTCGTGGTTTTCGGCAGGTCGTAGATCACCCAGTGCCACCATCCGGACGGCGTACTGCGCTCGTCGCGATCGAACAAGGTCAGGACGAAGCTCTGGGTTCCTGCAGGCGCTCCCGACCAATGCAGTTCCGGCGATAGATTTCCTCCCGAACAACCAAAGGCCTTCGCGGTGTAAATCAGGGGAACGCTCACGACGAGTTGCGGATCGGAACCCGACAACGCAAATTTCGATTTCGGCGCGGCGGCCATCGCCGGCGCGATCAAGCCTAAGACGCTGCAGGTCATCGCAAATATCCAAGCGCCGGTTAAAAGAGTTCGTTCCCTGTTGAGCATGGTTTTTCTCGTTGCCGCGCGCCGTCGCAATGTGGGTCAAATATACCTAGTTGATTGGCTGCCGGCGAATCTGCACCGCAATCCGCTCGACCATGGGGGTCAGCAGACGATGCAGCAAATAAATGCAAAATGGCGCGAGCAAAGCCCACGCCAGTGCCGCGTGATAAATGGCGTCGCGCAGCACCACCACGGCTTGCAAAAAACCCTGTGACATCAGGGCGAACACGCCCTTGACCGAAACAATTTGCGGCGGGGCGCGCGCGATCCATTCCCCGAGCCGAACGAAGGGAATGATCAATAACAACTGCGTCGGTGCCATCGCCGCCTGCACCAGCTGAATCGCCAGTAAATTCAGGCGAAAAATCAACGCAATGAAGGTGCAAAGAATTGTCGAGACGCCCAAGATGGGAATGTTGCCGACTACGATGGCGATCGCGATACATAGCGCCAGTTGCCGTGGTGCCAGGCCAGCGCGCAGCAGCGCCAGCAGCGGATCCAAAAGCCTGCGGTACAGCCATTTCTTCAAAGGCACCTTCAGCGATTGCGTGCCGTGAGTATCATATGAGCTTCCTGGGCCGGCGCGAGGCGCATGAGCTGCAGCAACACATACGCCGACATGGCGATATTGCCGAGAAGCATGATGGCGGCAAACCAGACGATCCGCGGTAGCGATCCTGTTTCTTTGTAGAGCACCCAAACATAAAACGTCAGAAACCCGAAGTAGGCGTCCATAAATGCCGCAATGTTCCAGTATCGATCCGGACCCGCGGTCAATCCGCTCCATTGCAGCAGTGGTTGGCGGGTGCTCGCCCACAGGTTATAGCTGAGCAATGTTAAGAAAATGCAGGAAAACAGGATTTTTAGAGCAGTCTTTGCGGTCATGAGAAGCTCGCTTATTTGGGCTATTCGGCTTGGTCCGCGGGGTGGATTTAGGGCTTCAACCACGAGTCTGCGCGCATCGGGCGTGGCGCGAAATGGTGCAAAGCCGTTACAGTCCGGCAAGGAGATCATTAATGTCCAATGAAAGTGCGATCCGTCGCGACGTCGGCGCCATCGCGCTGATGTTCACGGGCCTAGGTTCCATCATCGGTTCTGGCTGGTTGTTTGGCGCGTGGCGCGCCGCTCAGTTGGCAGGTCCCGGTGCGATCTATGCCTGGATCATTGGCGCCGTGGTCATTTTATTCGTCGCATTCACCTATGCAGAGCTCGGCGCCATGTTCCCGGAATCCGGCGGCTCGGTGCGTTACGGGCACTATTCGCACGGCACGCTGGTGGGTTTCGTGGCGGGCTGGGCGGCGTGGATCGCCATCGTGTCCGTGATTCCTGTGGAGGCCGAGGCTTCGGTGCAGTACATGAGCTCATGGCCTTGGGCCTGGGCACACGCGCTGTATGTGCATGCCGCCAATGGGCAGGGCGTCTTGAGCGTTGCCGGACTATTGATCTCGGCAGTGCTCGTCGTGATCTACTTTCTGGTGAATTTCTGGAGCGTGAAGGTATTCGCGGATACGAACAGCGCCATCACTTTTTTCAAGCTCATCGTGCCGGCCGCGACCGCGATAGCCCTGGTGTGCAGCGGATTTCATGCGGAGAATTTCCATGTCGGCGTGCATGGCGGCCAACATGTAGGCAATCTTGCCGCGATTCTCACGGCAGTCGCGACCAGCGGCATCGTCTTCAGTTACAACGGCTTTCAGAGCCCGGTTAACCTGGCGGGCGAGGCGCGCCATCCGGGGCGCAGCGTGCCCTTCGCGATTTTTGGTTCCATTGCCCTGAGCACCGTCGTGTACCTGATGTTGCAGGTCGCCTTCCTGGGCTCCGTTTCACCGGATCATCTGGGCGAGGGTTGGGCGGCGCTGGAATACAGCTCGCCGTTCGCGCAATTGGCGCTGGCTCTCAATCTCAATTGGCTGGCACTGTTCCTCTATGCGGATGCATTCGTCAGCCCCAGCGGCACGGGCAGCACCTACACGGCCACCACGGCGCGCATGATCTACGCCATGGAGCGCAGCGGCACGGTCCCGGAGGTGTTCGGCAGGGTGCACCCCAAATACGGTATTCCGCGTCCGGCGATGTGGTTCAACCTGTTGGTGTCCTTCATTTTCCTGTTCTTCTTCCGAGGTTGGGGCAAGCTCGCGGCGGTGATTTCAGTGGCCACCATCATCACCTATCTGGTGGTGCCGATCAGCGTCATCGTGCTGCGGCGTACGGCGCCCAATTTGCACCGCCCGCTGCGCGTGCCAGGCTTGCCTCTGCTTGCGCCCATGGCTTTTGTGCTCGCCACTTTGATGTTGTTCTGGGCCCGTTGGCCGCATACGGGCCAGATCATGCTGCTGTTGATACTGCCGTTGCCCGTGTACTTGTACTATCAGGCCAAGGGCAATTGGCGCGATTTCGGCCGGCAACTGCGCGCGTCGTGGTGGCTGTTCGCGTATCTCATCGTCATCACGGTCCTCTCCTGGGCCGGTAGCAAAGAGTTCGAGGGTCACGACTACATCGGCTACGGTTGGGATCAGCTGTGCGTCGCGGTCACCTCTTTGGCCTTTTATTTCTGGGGAGTGCGCAGCGGATGGCGTACGCCTGCGGTGATCGCCGTCGAGAAAGATGCCGCCGAAATGGCGGCGGTGAAGTCCTGAAATTGCCGCAGCCTAAGCCACGAGCAACGTGAGCCGGGACCAGCCTAAGCCTGCAGCAACTCCTTGCCCTCAGCTTGTCCTGCGCGCAGATAGATTGAACGCTTGGGACGGGCCATGACCCGCTGCACCATGGGCACGAAGAATTCCAGCGGCATGGTGGCGTAGTTCGAGTCGAACGCGTTTTGATCGTGGCGTTCGCAGAAGAGCGCCGTGCGCTCGAAATTCGGGTGGCCGCGAAACTGCTCGCGCATGTTTCGGTCTAGCCCCAAATGATGAAAGAAGTAATAGCCCTGGAAGATGCCGTGATGTTGCAGCAGCCACCAGTTCTCTTCGGAAACGAAGGGCTTGAGTACCGTCGCGGCGAGTTCGGCGTGATTGGTGGATGCGAGAATATCGCCCATGTCATGCAGCAAAGCGCACACGACATATTCCTCGTCCATGCGATCGCGATAGGCCAGCGACGCCGATTGCAGCGAATGCTCCAGCCGATCCACCGAAAAGCCGCCGCAATCTCCTTTCAGCATCTGCAGGTGAGCCAGCACGCGATTTGCGAGCTCGCCGTTGAAGGCGTTCGCAGCCGTTGCGATTTTTTGCCAGTCGGCCTGCGTGCTCTCGGTCATCGCCGTGAAAACGGCGCGATCCATCTCACTATGATCCGACATGTGGGTTCACTCCTATCGGGGAATTGTCGTTTAGATTATAGCAGCGCGAGCGATCAGCGCAGGCCGGCGGCGCTCGTGAGGTACACGGCAAACGTGCCCAACCAATGACCGCCCTCGTAGTGTTCGCCCGTAACCGCCGGCAAAGCGGCGTCTCGATGCCGGGCGGCCACGGCGAGCAGCACGGGGATTCGCCGATCGCCTTTGGGCAATCCGTGCGCAATTCCTTCGAGCATCCACGCGCGGCTCAAGTTCAGCCCGTCAATATGGGCGAGCTTCGGATCGGAACGGTCGGTCACCACGCCGGGTTGCAGCCAAGCGCCGCCGTTGCTTTGGGAAATGCCCGGCAGAAACGCCGACAACCAAGTCGAGAATGCCTTGGCATCCAAAACGCGACGCATGAAGTCCGCCTCCGCGAGGCAGGGCGAGAGGAAATCCTCGCCCGAGGGCTCATAGCTCAGAGGGCAATTGCGGTCCTTGACATAGAATCGTTGCGCCGCGTCGTTTAGCAGCCCACGCATCTCATCATCTGCGGCCGCTCCGGCCCAATCCCAGATCAACCCGAACGAGAAGGCGGTCTGGTCGTGCTCGCCGATGCGGATCGGATAGTGCAACTTTGGCAGCCAGCTTTTGATGCGAGACGCGGCTTCGGTTTCCAGGGGCTTGAGCGTGGCGGACCATTGCTTTGCCTGCGGGTCATTCCACTCGCGCAGTTCGGCCGAGAGCTGCAGCAGCCACGCAAGCCCGTAGGGCCGCTCGAATGAGGCGCGGCCAGGATGCTTGAGATAGTTCATCTCGCCTGCAATGTTTTCCGGCGTGAAGCTGCGCGCCAGCTCACTGCGCGCTTGCGCGGCAAACGGTGCGTTCGGCATCAAGCGCAGTAGTCTTACCAGCAACCAGTGCCCGTGCACATCCGAGTGCCAGTCGAAACATCCATAAAATGCGGGCGTCAATGCGTGTGGAGGATGCGCATCCGCGTCATTGTCCATCGTCAGACTGATGTGATTGGGGTATTCATCGTGCAAGCATTTGAGCGCCAGGCCCGCGAATCGCGCCGCCGCGGCGGGATCCATCGCCACCCCGACGCTCGAGCTTGCGGTTGCAGCAAGGCTCATCGAGGACAAGCTCAAAAGAGTCGCAATCAATGCTATCGAACGCATGCAAGGCTTCCTTCGCGTAATGACAGATGCGGGTAAGGGCAATGCGGATCTTAGCGCGGCCGGGCGCGGCGTGTGGCTTGCGCCGTGTACGGGTCGTCCGGCCAGTAATGTTTTGGGTAGCGCCCCTTGAGATCCTTTTTTACTTCGTGATATCCGCGATTCCAAAAGCTCACCAGATCCTTGGTGATTTGCACCGGGCGGCCGGCGGGCGATAGTAACTTGAGCACCAGCGGCAGCTTGCCGCCGGCCACTGACGGCGTCGAATTCAAGCCAAATAATTCCTGCAGGCGCACCGACAAACTCGGATTTTCGCCGTCCAGATAATCAATCGGGATGCGCGAGCCGCTCGGGACGGTGAAATGAGTCGGCGCTTCCCGTTCCAGGATGTTCATCTGAGCATGGTTCAGGAAAGACCGTAGCGCGTTGCCCAAGTCGAACCTCGCAAAGTGTTCGCGCCGCGTGAATCCTACGATCCATGCCGGTGCCCACTGTTTCATGTCGCCTTCGAGCGCCTCATCACTAAGGTCAGGCCAGGGCGCAGGACCTGGGATCCGGTATTGATGCATCAGCATGACCCGCGCCCGCCATTGACGCAGTTCCTTGGTCCAGGGCAACCCCGCCACGCCGACCTGCTCGAGTCCCAAGAGCACCGCCTGCTGCACTGCCTCGGGAGCGGGGTCGCGCATGTCGAACGACGCCAAGAGCAATGCTCCCAGCCGACGTTCGCGTTTGGCGCTCACCGCGCCAAGGCGATCGTCCCAGCGAATCTCCGCTGATTCACGAATCAAGGCGCCGAAGTGCGCATTCAAGTCGTCGAGGCCGATGGGTGCGGCGAGAAATATTCGCGCCTCGCGCTCTGCTCCGTCGAGCTCGGCCGCCACGATGAACTCCGACTTCGCGAGAGCCTGTGCTTCCGCAAATTGCGCGCCACGACCATTGGCCAGCAGATACCGGGCTCCGGCGCCGCGGCTCTGCGCGATCCTATCCGGATAGGCCCACGCCAACAGGATTCCAGTCGCATGATGCGGATCGGCCGAGTCGCGCGAATCACGCGCCAGATCTCTTTGCCAATTGCTGGAAGTGCGCTGCGCCTGCGAGCGGGCGCGAGCATCCACTGTGACGCCGGCGGGCAAGTCGCGTTGATCGCCACGCAGCACGGCAACCCGCAGCCGCAAATCGGCGTCGCGTGCGCCTGCACCGGCGCGCAGGATGTCGCGCTCGCTCAAGATCGCGGCCAGATCACATGCGAGGTGCTCGGCGTCGAGTTCTTGCGCCTTGATTCGCATGTGCGCAAGGCGTGGGTGCATTCCCAGTTTCTCGAGAATGCGGCCGTGCGCGGTGATGCGGCCCGCGGCGTCGATGGCCTCTAGCTGCCGAAGCAACTCTCGGGCTTGGGCGAGCGGCGCCGCCGGCGGCGGGTCGAGCCAGGCGAGGCCGTCGGCATCGGCCGCGCCCCAGCAGGCCAGTTCCAGCGCCAGGGGCGCAAGATCCGCATGCAGGATTTCCGGGGGTGTCTGCGGACTCAAGGAGGCATGCGTGCCTTCCGACCACAGGCGATAGCAATCTCCTGCACTCAAACGGCCGGCGCGTCCTCGACGCTGATCCGCCGCTGCCTGCGATACTTTGCCGGTCACCAGTCGACTCATGCCCGTGGTGGGATCGAATTCCGAATAGCGCCGCATCCCTGAGTCAACAACCACTCGAATGCCTTCGATGGTGAGGCTGGTTTCAGCAATGCTCGTCGCGAGCACAATTTTGCGTTGGCCCGCGGCCGACGGCGCGAGGGCTGCATCCTGCTCTGCACCCTCAAGCTCACCGTACAACGGCATGACTCGAACGCTGCGGTCGAGATCGGACTCCTGCAATGTACGCTGCACGCGGCGGATTTCAGCGGCCCCCGGCAGGAAGCACAGAATGTCTCCGGCATGCTCGCGTAGCGCAGCGCGCACTACCTGTGCCACTTGGAGCTCGAGATGAATCTCATTGCGCCGTGGGACATAGTGCGTCGCGACCTCGAAGCTGCGTCCCTGCGCCGATACGATCGGCGCATCGCCGAGCAGCCGTACGAGGGGTTTCAAATCGAGCGTGGCCGACATGACCAGCAGCCGCAGATCCTCCCGCAGGTTCTCCTGGCTTTCGATGCACAGTGCGAGTCCAAGGTCGGCATTCAGGCTGCGCTCGTGAAATTCGTCGAAGATCACGCAGCCCAAACCTGTGAGCGCCGAGTCTTCTTGCAGCATGCGGGTCAGAATGCCTTCCGTAACCACTTCGATGCGCGTCTCGCGACCGACGCGAGTCTCTAGGCGCGTGCGGAATCCAACCGTACGGCCGATCGGTTCCCCTAACAGCGCCGCCATCCGCATCGCCACGGCGCGTGCGGCGATGCGGCGCGGTTCGAGCATCAAGATCTTGTGCCCTTTGAGCCAGGGAGCGGCCAATAGCGCGAGCGGCGCGACCGTGCTTTTACCAGCGCCTGGCGGAGCCTCGAGGAGCACCGCGGGGCGTGCAATCAATGCGTCAAGCAGCGCCGGCAGGGCCTCTTTAATCGGCAGGTCGGGTAAGGGCGGCATTCTCACAGGCTTAGATACGATAACTCAACGGCTTGCGGGGCTGGGAGGACGCCGCATGTTAAGATGCGCGCCGTCGGGCCTGTAGCTCAGTTGGTTAGAGCAGGGGACTCATCAATTAATGGTGCCTTCGCATCGCAAGGTGCGAAGTGGACGGGATGAATTCAGGGAAACCTGACCAGCTTTCGAAGCTGATGGCAACCCTGAGCCAAGCCGGCGGTGCACCGCCGGAAGGTGCAGAGACTACCTGAGCGCGTTCAAGCCGCGCTTAATGACAGGCTAGAGCGTCCCGCACCCCACCGGGGTGAAGAGATAGTCCACTCCCTCCGGAAACGGCGGGGCAGAGTGAATCCCTTGGTCCTCGGTTCGAGTCCGAGCGGGCCCACCACTTTCCCAGATAGCCGGCTTGGCATTCCAATCAGCCGGCGCTGGATTCCCAAGCCGCGGGCCGGTTGGTTGCACTCTTTCGAATCCCACACCGGTAAGTTAGCTGCTACGCTATTCGTGACGACGCTGACGTGGCAAGGGGCGGTATTTGGCTGAAACCGGTGGCGAGCAGCAGGGGAGCGGCGCCCGGTCAGGCGCGCGTGCTGTATTTATAAGCTATGCCTCGCAGGACAAAACTACCGCAGATGCGATCTGCGAGCTTCTTGAGAACGAAGGGATCGGCTGCTGGATAGCGCCCCGGGACGTAATCCCCGGTGAGTTTTACGCCGATGCCATCGTTCGGGCGCTCAACGAGGCGCAGGTACTCTTGTTGGTTTTAACCGAACATGCGGTCAATTCACCGCACGTTCTGCGTGAAGTGGAGCGCACCAGCTCCAAGCGACACCCCATCATCTCGTTGCGAATCGACACAGTGTCATTGCCGCCCGCACTGGAATACTTTCTGAGTTCATCTCACTGGCTAGAAGCGAACGGCTCGGCGGTCAAAAAATCGTTACCTACGCTCATCGCTGCGGCAAAGCACATGGTTGCCACAGCGTCGGGAGAGGCATCGTTTCATACTGAAGCGAGCACTCCACGGTCAAACACCGTCGCAAAGCGATCACGTTGGCTGCTCGGATCAATTGCCGCGACCGCCGCTGTGCTGATTTTTGCCGTCCTTGTCAGGTTCTGGGGCGCCAGTCATCCGACGAGTCGGCCAGAGGTCGCATCGACCAAGCCTAGTGTCTCCGATGCCGCTGCCGTTTCTCCGGTATCGGCAAGGTCGGTGGCCGTACTGCCTTTTGTAGACATGAGTGAAAAGAAAGATCAGGAGTACTTCTCGGACGGGTTGTCCGAAGAACTCATCGACCGCCTGGCGCACGCCGAGAATCTTAAAGTCATTGCACGAACCTCCTCCTTTCAGTTCAAGGGGAAAAATGAAGACATGCGCACCATTGGCCAGCGACTCGGAGTGGCCAATCTACTGGAGGGGAGCGTGCGTACCTCGAGAGATACCATTCGCGTCACAGCGCAGCTGATTAGCGTCGCAGACGGCAGCCATCTGTGGTCGGAAACCTACGATCGAAAGGCGGGTGACGTCTTCAAGGTTCAAGACGAGATCGCGACCGCCGTCGTGTCGGCGCTCAAAGCGACCATGATGGTCGTGCCGTCGCCTTCCGACGTAGGGCACTCCGACGTCGAATCGCATAACAAGGTGTTGTTGGCGAGATATTTCAGCCGTCGAGCCACTCGGCAGGACTCCGACCGAGCCCTGGCCGCAATTGACGACGCCATTAAGATCAATTCAGAGAACGCTGAGACTTGGCTAACCCTCTCTGAAATTTATTACACTCGCGCCATCTCCGGCTGGATGCCAACACGCGATGCCTATGCGGCGTCGCGCCGCGCGGTTGATCGAGCGCTCGCACTAAATCCCAATCTGGCCGTCGCGCATCGGGCACTCGCCTTGACCGAGAAGGTACTCAATAACAACGACGAAGCATATCGCCGCGAACAGCGGCGTGCGGTGGAGTTGGATCCTTCGCTGGCGAAAGATCCACTGGGCCACGGCGTTGATGCCTACGCAGAAGGGCGAGTTCACGATGCCGTGCAGCTCATTCGAGAGGCCGCGGAACTAAATCCACTCAGCACTTTCACACTGGCTTGGTATGCCAATGTGCTTTTCGCCGACAACAACCTGGCGGAGGCGGAACGGGTTTTCGGCGAAATGCTGGAGATTCAACCCAACCTCCCCGGGGTGCACTGCCAGCTTGGTCAAGTCTTGCTGGCCGAACACAAGCCAGACGCCGCACTCGAGACGATGAGCAAGGAGCCGGAGGAGTCGAGTCGTCTGATTTGTATGCCAGTTGCGCTCTGGTCTCTGAATCGTCAACCAGAGGCAGACGCGCTGTTGGCGCAAGCCAAGGAAAAATTCCAAGACTCGGCCGCCTATGGCGTGGCTTTAAACTACGCGGTTCGCGGCGACAAGGACGAAGCTTTCAAATGGTTGAATCGCGCCTTCGATAATCACGACTTGCATCTGCAGTTTTTAAACGAGGATCCGTTCTTCCGCACATTGCACTCGGATCCGCCATATGCCGCGCTCGGACGAAGGATTGAAGCAACTAAAACGAAATAAATAATCCTCGCCACTATCACGCTGCACGCGTGCAAGGCAGAGCGGTCCACGATGCGAGAATTGCCGCGATCTGCCGCTTTCACGGTGTTCGCGAGCTATGGCCCTGCCGTCAATGTAGTTCACTCTCGGCGCTCATCAGCGCCGAGATGTCATGAGCGACCCTCTCTGTGATTTCGGAGCGTTGGGTCCGCGATGTTTGATTCGATTGGTAGAGTGCCTTGAGGAAGGCGGCATCCCAACCGCTGAGACCCGAGGGTTGATTTTCTCCCGATGAAGCGAACAAGCGCAGGATTGAAGGCGCGCTTCCCAAGTCGGAGTCAAGATCAACGTTCGTCAATCCCGCCATGACCAAATAGTCTGCCAACTGATCCAGCCGGGTGTGCTCCGTCCGATTGGTGTCGATGATCACAACGATCGAATAGAAATCGAACGCGGTATTTCCGACGAATGGCGAAGATTCAGCCTGATTGCTGCTTGGGACGAAATGGCCATTGTGCACTCCGGACCTGCGGCCGAGATTGATGTTGTACCAGACGCGTACGGGACGGGATTGAGAACTCTCAAGGAATTGGCGAATGTGTGCCGGCGTCGCAGTACCGAAGAGCTGGGGATTCCGGGCGTACGACGCCTTGAGGACACGTTCCGGCTCCGAGGTCGCAAGGATGACGAAGTTGGGTTGACACGGCGCGCGGGCGAGCGGTGCGCCGGCGGAGGAGCTGGTCTGTGATAGCCGGGCCAACACGAATTTGACTTGTTCAGCGGTCAATCCGCCTAGATAAAAGCAGATCGGCGTATTCCAACGGACCAGCGGTTCGTCCTCTGAAAATCCGGGATTCCGAGTGACTCCGTGGACGAAGATGCTTACCTGGTGCTCGAGTACGGCTCGTGTCTCAGCTACTTTGGCTGCCGGCAAAGTCGGGGCCATGCGGTCCGCCGCTACGACGTTTGAGCAACTCCAGCCGGCCAGCGTCGCTACGCCGAAGGCCAAGAAGGGACATCTCAATCGAGAGGCTGTGTATTCCGTCGTCGCACCGTAAAGCCCGATCAGCGAAAAATCGGCGACGCGCGCATCGCGTCACCCAGCTCCGTCCGGCCTCGCCGGCCAAGCGTAAGTATCTCCCTCAGAACTTTGCAGTAAACGCGACGAATAACTGCCGACCGAAAATATCGTAGGCATCGGCGGTATTCGCCGTACCACCCGCGACGAGTCCTGCCTGCGACACTAACAGCGGCGGATCCTTGTCGAGGATGTTGTTCGCACCGGCACGGATGGTGAGGATCTTGGTCGGATGCCAGGTCGCTTCCAGATCCAGGAAGCTAAAGGAAGGGATACGCGCGTTGTAAGCGTCAAAGTTGTAGTTGGGATTCGCCAACAATGGGTTGCCCGTGTTGGCATCTTGGTTCACAGCGCTGAGATAGCGCCAGGTGAGAGACGCCGACACATCCCAGGGCGTATTCCAAGTGGTGCGGAAATTATGATGCCAACGCGGATTCACAGTCTGGCAGGTGAAGCCGAACAAGCCCGCACAGTCATAGCTGGCACCGCCGGGAACTGGGGTAGTGATTGAATGTTGCAGCCACGAGCCATTCATCTCGAAGTGCAGGCTGCCGATAGCGGGCGGCAGATCCTGCACGTAGGCCATCTGCAAATCGATGCCGCTGGCCAGCACCCCACCCAGGTTCACGTTCGTCTGGACGATGTAACCTCCGGTCGCGAGGTTGGCCCCCTGAAGGCCGCCCGTCTGCGGGCTGCGAACAACCGCACTGCAAAGCGCCGGATCGCCCGTGTTGGCGCAGCCGGATATGATGTTCGCCGCCGGCAAGACATTGACCTCGTCTTTGACCGAGATGTGAAAGTAATCGAGGCTGCCCGAGAACTTCGGCAGGAAGCTGGGCTGAAAGTTGACGCCGATGGTGTATGTTTCAGCCTGCTCAGGCTTCAGCGCCGGGTTGCCCCCTTGCAATTGCGAGCACTGCCCCGCCACGCACTGTGGGATGGGATTGACTCCGTTGACCGCGGCGCCCGCGACGCTCGCGGCGTATTGTGCGGCCGAGACGCCCAAGTTGGCGCACTGCGCCTGCGAGAACGTGACCGGCGGCGCACATGGATCGTTCCCCGACTGAATCAAACCGACGAGCTGTGGGTTGTAGAGCTCGATGATGCTCGGAGCACGAATGGCCTTGTCATAGGATAAGCGCAGGCGCACATCCTGGATGGGCGCGTACTGCACTTCGAATTTGTAAGTATTGGACTTAAACCCGATGTTGGTCGTCCCGCTGTTGCTTGAGTAGCTCGAGTACCGATAGCCGGTGTCGAACAAGAGCTCCTTGGCGGCGGGCATGTCCTGAATTAAGGGGGCTCGAATTTCCGCGAAGCCTTCCGTCACGCCCAGGCTGTTGTCGATGGCCGTGGCCGCACTGCCAAAGCCGGACAACAGCTGATTCTGCTCGGCAAAGTCAGGCTGGAAGAACTCGTGGTCGTTGCGATGTTCGAATCCAGCATTGACCGCGATTCCCTCGTGGGCCAAGGGCGAGGTGATGCCCCAGGTGCCCAGCTGCGCCGTCAGTTCGCCGTGGAGGGTGCGCAAGGTAGAACTGCCGATGCCCGTACCGCTGATGTAGAGATAGTTCAGGGCGTCCTGCGTAACTCCGCCGTCCTTGAAGATATTGTAGGGCACGCAAGGAGGTCCGCTCACGCATGTGGGCGTTCCGCCGTTGTTGTACACCTGCAAGGCATTGTCGATGGCCTGAAAATTGAAATACTTCAAATTGTTGTTGGAAAAGGTCGTGTAGTAATACTGCCCGTAGAAGTCGTAAGTCAGTGCTCCGTTCTCGAGCAAGTCGCCCTTGCTGCCCAGCACCGCGCGATAGTTCTCGTGCTCGAAATCCGCAAGCCTGGCCCCGCCCTCCACGTTGCGGCGTCCAATGTCGAGATCGGCACAATTGGCCGATAGCATTCCTGGAGAGGCCAATGAGCAGCCTGCAGTGGGATTCGCGTTCGCCGTCGCGATCTGCGCTGGCGTACACAATGTCGACTGCTGCTGCGCGCTCAGCAACGGGTTGTTGCAATTGATCGGGTAGGCGCCACTCAAGGTTGGATCGAATGGATTGCTGCTGAGGAACAGTGCGGCGGGCGCAACTGCCTGGTGAGTGCGGTCGTCCATGAAGTAGAACTCGGCGTACGGTTGGAAATAGTCGGTAACTTTCATGTGTCCGAGCACCGCTGCATTGGACCGATCATCCTCGCGCGTCATATAAATATATGGCTGCGAGTTGAACGCGGCCGGAGGATTGGTCCCCGCCGCTGGGAATGGCACAAAATTATTGCCGAGTACGGAATAAGCGTTACCCGCGCCAGGCCCGGTATTCGGGGCGAAGAGATTGGAGTTCCCTGAACCGTCGCAATGCGAGCCGATCACTGTTTTGCCCGCGGCGGTCGTGCCAAACGTGGGATAGAGTTCGCAACCGCCGAAATCACGGTCGCTGCTCGCCACCGGGTCGGCGTGGCGATAGCTCAGGAACGCCGTAACGTTGCCTTCACCGTCCGCAAAGTTCGTGCCCATCAGCACATCGAAAGTGCGTTGCCGGCCATCGGTACTGGTTCCAGTGGCAGGCGTGGTGTTATTGAAGTTCCTCACCAGATTCTGCATGTACGTGTCATGGTTGTCGTGGTAGTTCTCGTTGTACTGGCCGTCAAACTGAACGCCCTGGAAGTTCTTCTTCATGATGAAGTTGACGACGCCTGCGATGGCGTCGGAACCGTAAGCTGCCGACGCTCCGCCAGTGACGACTTCGATTCGCTCCACCAGGCCGGCGGGGATTTGATCAAGATCGGGCGCAGGGGATTGAATGAAGGTATAGGGTGATCCCTGGCCTAAACGACGCCCGTCGACCAGTACCAAGGTTCGGTTCGGCCCGAGCCCGCGCAGATCCGCGGTGGCGATGCCGCCGGCCGTGGTCAAGCCGCTCGTAGTGTTGCCGAGATCTTGCCCCAGCGAGTTGTTGAAGATCTGCGGCAGCTGCAGGATGAGATCGCTGATATCGGTTTTTCCGCTGGTTTCGATGTACTGCGAGGACAGCACCTCGATCGGACTCGTGCTCACCGCATTCGGAGCGGCGATCCGCGATCCGGTAACGATGATCTCGGTAAGGGCTGCTTCGGGTTCTGCCGCCGCAGCGGGCGCCTGCTGCGCGAAGGCCGGCAGAGGGGCAAAGGCAATCGCCGTTGTGACCAATAAGTACCGTGATGTGCTGCAGAACGCGGCCATGGCCGCCGCCACCCGCCTAAGAGCGGCACTTGTTCTTGCGAATCCCAATGTAATCATCGTTGATCCCCTAAAAGTCTTTAGACCGGCGCGGCGGGAGACTTCGAGCGCGACTTGCGTTGCAACCTTGCAACCATCCTTGAGGCTTGACTCAACTCCCGAATCGTTGGCGTCAAAAAATACGCTTCGTCCGCCACTGATTTGGAAACTTGTGATGAGCTGCACCTACGTGGTGACGAGGCGCCCGGCTGTGGGACAAACTTTTGTCCGTGCGGTGAGCGATCGTTGAATGGGGTTTTGCGGATGCCGGCAACGAGGCGGTGCTCAAATCCCGGGTGGCGATCCGCGCCACACATGCGAGCGCACTCCGCCTAGCAAGAATTTGCTGTTATACGCGGCTCACTGGATGATCGAGGGTCCATGTCACCGTGCGGGAACGAATGACCCCGGATCGGGTGCTTCCTCTTAGATGGGGTACGCGCCAAAACAATTGACTCCCCCGTCTCACCAAGTGTCCCCGGACATGATGCAGCCTGGGCGTGCGGCGATGATGGCCGGAAGACTCCAGGCTATTCGACGGACGATATTCAGGTAACAGTGGTGAGGAGACTTCGATGTGCTCCAAAAGAGGCGCCCTACCAGACTTGATCCTCGCCTGATTCAAGCGCTCCAATATGAGGGGTCGTCGCGGCAGCCCCGGCCGGGCGCCAAGGAGTAAAAAAAACACCAGCAGTACCGGTATGTCGATCGCGATCGTGCCGAGGGCATGTCGTGCGAGAGAGTTCTTCTGATCAAGCGGCACCTGCGCCTGCGCATAATAATCGTCCCAGCTGCGCTCATAACGAAAACGAAAGCATCGGCGCAGAATATCCGGACTACGTTTTGTACGATCAAGAACGCTGATAACGGGTCGATTGTGGCCGTCGGGCGCCATCGGGTCCTGCCCTTCGGCGGCATCGAAATCAAAATACGCTTCCATGCTGCTGGCGAGCACGTCTAAGTCAGTGTCGCCGCATGTCCAAAACGTCTTAATCAAGCCCCGCCGCCCCTGCGGGGATGTTTGAACAAGGGCCCCACGCCGCCCCGCAATTTTCGCCGCACCGGCACCTGTTCGAAAACCGTAACGTGCAAGCTCATTGATCCAGGGCGCTTCGCACCATTCAATCCACACGCGCTCGGCGGGCACATGTAGCAGGTCTGCGCATTCCAGCGTGCGCGCGCCCTTCGAGTACGCCAAAGCGCAGCAAAGAGCCACCAAATCATCGCTCAAGCAATATCGCACTGGGCAGGCCGTTATGGCGTCAGCGAAATCAGCGGCGCCGATCAAGCGAGTCTGCCGCCTGTCCTTGGTGTCTTCCACGATGAAAGGCGTTCGACATTGTGCAATTCGATCGGCCAATCTCATGGCAGCGACAATTACATAGCGCCTCGCGTAAGAACAAAATCTGGGATAAAGCGCCACATGGCGGGGAGCAACTGCGCGATTTGAGATGTGGCCCAGCGCTCCGTCGAGAATCCATCCGCGAGCAGCTGCATCGGGGCTCATGTCACTAATCTCGGGGTTAGTCCCTGACACGGAATGCTTTATCCCAAAAATAATCGAAACGCAGAAAGCTGTGTAATTGTCTGCCGTATGAGCGGGGATGTTAACTTGGGCGAATCGGTAAAGGCGCTATTGGCGGTCCAGGTCAGCCTACTAATGTTGTTCGGATGCGTGGCCAAGCCGCAAGCGCCGGCACCCAACAATGCGGTGACTACTGCAAACTCTACGCCCGCAGCAATCACTCCTGCGAGATCCGCAAGCGTGAATTCCTCCACCGACAATGCAAATCCGGTCATCAATCAGACCCTGGTGAAACGCGGCTATCAGCCACGCCGGCTCAACGGGCAGCTGAAATACTGTCGATCTCAGGTCCTCACCGGAACCCATTTCAGAAGCACGGTGTGCCTCACGCCAGACCAAATCAGCGCGGCTGACGGTAATACAAAGAGTGACCTCAACCAGCTCGACAGGGCAGGCCGCTCGATTTGTCCCAACAACAAGTGTGGGGTCGACCAATAGAATCCGCGCGCGCGTGGCTTTGCGCAGGGCGTGTACCGCGGGAGCCGTTTGTCAAAAATCCGATCCTCCCCGGCAGTGGTGCCACGGCAAGATCCGTAAAATGGTTTCCCGGTATGTCTTGCTCGAATGCAGACAGGCACCGGAGCACAAGGTAAAAGCGAGCGCTCCATGGCCGATGGGTTCTGCAAAATGAACCGCGCGGATATTCAGAAGTATGGATCGATCGATTCGAACGAAGCCGAAATCGGCGAGTTCGCTCGCCAAGCGCTTGATGGAGTTTCGGCTAATGTACTCCGCGTCGCCCGTTCGAATGGTCACATAATTCCCATCGGCCTCGATGTAATCGATTTTCTCGACATCCAGCGGGTAAAGCCGATGCTGGCGCTCACCCACCAGAAACTTTGGTTGCCTCCCTAAAAGGCGCAGCATTTGTCGCTTTAGTTGAAAATCCGCGAGTTCCTCCAAGGAACAACGCTGCCGCACCCGGGCGATCGCATGGGCGAAGCGATCGGGGTTTACCGGCTTGATCAAGTAGTCGACCGCCCCTTCCGCGATCGCCTGCTCCGCGAAATCCGGCTGATGAGAAGTCATGATGCCAAGACGTCCTGCATCGTTGCCGAGATTGCGCAACACATCAAATCCGGACATATCAGGCAACGCGACATCGATAAACAACAAATCCGGCGCCAGACTCTCCGCAGCATCAATGGCCGCCCGACCTGACTCCGCTTCGCCAAGAACCTGCAAATCCGCGACCCCACGGCACAGTTCCGTCAGTTCAAAGCGCACCGAGGGCTCCTTGTCCACAATCAGCAGCCTTATGGAATGCGGTGCGTCCCCCGGGCTTCGAATCCTGGTCATCATCACCACTAAGAGCGTTGCGCGATGAAAAATGGGGGCGGCGGCTCGCGGATTCTGAAGACGCCATGGCCCGAAGCGCTCTGTGGGGCCTAGCGCTGCTTTGAGACCTCGCGCATCAGCCGGTAGGTGAAGTCAACTTCCTGCCCGAAGGCCGCGATGCCGATGCGCTCGTCGCGACCATGCGCGCGTCCGTCGTCCAGATCGTCGAACATCCCATCGATGCCGTAACTCTGCATGCCGACAATACGAGTGAACTTGCTGTCGCTCGCACTGGGGGCCATCTGCGGAAGGACCACGACATCCGGCCATAACTGGTGAACCACCTTCTCCACGGTCGGCAGGATGTTGCCCGAAAGCCTGGACTCCGGGCTTGGGGTCGCGGGTGCGATGACACTGATCTTGATCGTCGGATCGTCGAGCACGCGCGCGAGCGTGTCGCGAACCGAGTCCTGCGACTCGCCGGGGATGATCCGACACTGCAGGGTTGCCCGTGCGCGCTGCGGCAACGCGTTCTGCGCGTGGCCGCCCTCGATCTGGGTCGCCGTGCAGGTGGTTCGCAGCAGGATATTCGTCTCGACCACGGCCGACAGACGCTCGAGCGCCGCCGGATCGGGCGGGGTCTTCGCTGCCGCGAGCATGTCCGCTCGGGTCGAGCCTGTCTCGATGGCCGCGCGGCGCTCGAAATACTGCCGAGTCGTTTCCGTAAGATGCGTTGGGAACCGAAACTTCGAGAGCCGCGCCAAACCCACGCTCAAGCGGTAGATCGGATTCTCGGCGGTAGGCCGCGAACTATGGCCGCCCTTGTCGGTCACTTCCGCTTCGAACGCCATCGACATCTTCTCGCTGGTCTGGACACCGACATAGAGCCTGCGACCGCCTTTCATGCCCGCTTCGCCGCCGTCCGGGTTTATCACCAGATCAGCATTCACCAGGTCACGGTGTTCGGTCAGCAGCCAGTCGACGCCGTTGAGTTCACCGCCCGCTTCCTCGTCTGCGGTAAAGGCGACGACAATGTCGCGCTCCGGAATGAAATGCTCGCTCTTCAGGCGCAGCAGCGCCGCGAGGACGGCTGCGTCCTGACCCTTCATGTCTATCGTTCCGCGCCCGTACAGCCACCCATTGTCCTCGGTCAGATGAAACGGATCGCGCGTCCAGTCCTCCGGCTTCGCCTCCACGACGTCGAGATGGCACAAATACAGAACCGGTTTGCCTTTTCCGCTGCCGCGGAGGCGGGCAACGACGTTACCCGCGAGCGGGTGGTCCACAGGAATGAGCAACTGCGCATCTGCAGGGGCAAATCCGGCCGCCAGCAACCGAGCCTGTACCTTGCGGGCCAGTTCCGTCGAGCCGACGTCGTGTGTCGAGCGAGTGTCGATCATTTCGCGCAGGATCTCGCGGGCGAGGGTCGTCTCGTGGGCCTCTGGCGTGGCGGGAGCGGCCGGCGCGGACGTACTGAAAACCGCCGACGCTACGAGGAATGACCCAACAACGGCTTGCACACGGGAAAGGCGCCGTTGACGGCGCAGGCGATTAGGCATCGGCAGAACTCCTCGGAGGTTGGCGCGATCCACTTTCGCGCTTCGATTGAGTCAGCATTATGCCCGCCAAATGCGAATCGCGGCGAGCGCTGCTACCAATTCATCTGACAGTGGCGGGCTTTGCGCAGCATTCCGGTTTATTGTAGTGAGGAGGGGAATTCAATGAAAATACCAAAGCCGCGGTCAACCGCACTAATCCTGTTGGGTGGCATTCTTGGGTTGGCCGCGGGGATTGCCCAGGCCGACATAGCCATCGAACGCTCCACGTCCGTCGAGGGTGTCGGCGCAATGGCGTTCGCAAACATGTCGGGTACCTCCAGAACCAGCATTTCCGGCGATAAGTCGCGCACCGATAGCGACATGAAGATGCAGTCGAAGATCGTCGGTTTTCTGGCGCGCAACGCCCTGGGGCCGAGCGCCGAGATCGTCCTCCTCGATCAGGACAAACTTTACCATCTGAACATGAACAAGAAGGAATACACCGAGACTAGCTTCGAGCAGCTGCGCGCGCAGATGCAGAAAATGTCGGATCAGATGAATTCCAGCGAGGACAAGAAGCAGCCGTCCGCGGTCGATCAATCGAAGTGCGTGTGGCTACCGGCCAAAGTCGACGTCACTAAAAGCGGTGAGAAGGCGCAATTCGCCGGCTACGATGCGCAACGCGTAACCGTCACCGCCACCCAGCCTTGCCAGGACAAGGAAACAGGCGCGATTTGCGAGATCGCATTGGTTTTGGATCAGTGGACTTCCGCCGACTTCGCGGAAAGCGGCGAAGCGCGGAAGTTCTACAGTACCTACGCTTCCAAGATGGGCATCGACCCTTCGAACTCCCAAGACGTGTCCGAGAGGGCCAAGGCCTTGTTCGCTCAGTACAAAGGCGTCTGGACGGAGGTCGCGGCCAAGATGCAGAGCGTGAAAGGCTACCCCGTGAAGAGCAGCTTCACGCTCGGACTCGGTGGTGCGCAATGCAACAATTCAAATTCGCAACAAGCGCAAACGAGCCAAACCGACAGCAGTTCGCAAAGTCCGGGCGGCCTTGCCGGTGCAGTGGTCGGAAAACTCGGCGGTCTTTTTCAAAAGAAGAAGGACCAGCCAGATGCGGCCGCAGCGCCGCCGGCACCCCCTGCGGCACCGGTCGCGATGCCGCCGGGTGACGTGGCTTTGATGACGGTGTCATCGCAGGTGGTTTCAGTTTCGACAAATGCCGTGAGCGCAGATGTATTCACCGTGCCGGCGGGCTTCAAGAAAATAGAAACCAAGACTCAATGATGCTCATGATGTGAGCCCGCGGTTACTTTCGACTCAAAACGGCGGCCGCATCGCCCATTTGCCGGTTTCTTTGTCCATGTAAAAAAAGCCCATGGGCACGTTGTTGTACATGCTGGCGCCGATGTTGGCGGAGGCGACCTGGATGTCGAAGCGGCAGTTGTAGCCCATCGGCGTCGGATTGTCGCAGGCTTCTTTCTTGAAGAATTTGATGGTGATGGGCTCACTGTTCTGAATGCCAGGCGGATGATTCATTGTGTACAGCATGGCCTCCTTCATTTGAGATTCAGAGGGCTCGCTGCCCCCTCCTGCGCCCGCCGCCCCACAGCCGACCAGGCTCAACATGCTTGCCGATAAAATTATCATCTGTGCTCGACGCATGAATTTCTCCTCGAATTGGTTGCTTTGATTTTTATGACAGCTGCGGCGGTCCCTAGACGATGCCCATCCCCAGGACCCGTGATACGTCGGTCAACAAGCCGAATGCCGTGGTTTTATCCATTCCGCCGGCGAGAACGTAACCCCGCCCGCCCGTTTCGACTGCCAGTCCGTGCGCGGTTCGAGACACTTCAGCGCGATGCGCCATGCCCATTGCTTGAGCGCGCGGAGTTTCTATCAGGAGGTTCGGCACCCCGACTTCCTCGTCGGTGAGGCCGTTCTTGATGATCAGGCGGTGGATGTCGGCTTTGCCGAAGGTTTTTCCGTTGCTTTGAATTGATTCGCCGCTGACGCGGAAGGTGCTCGGGGTGCGATACTCCATCGGCCGTAGGTCGTGGGTCCAGCCCCACCACGCGGCCGCCCCTCCGCCCGCAATGCCGATGAATCCCAGCAGGTGTGCGGAAGAAAAGAACGACAGGCCCAGCAGCACCATGAGGCCGCCCATGATCACGATAAACATGAAGCGCTTTTGAGGAGCGGGGACCACACTGAATACCACTGCGTTCCCTTCCTGTCGCTTTTGATACTCAGAGGCGCTCATTGTTTGGCTTCCTTCAGATTTGGGCGTTTGACTTGTTATCCCGTGCCGAATTCGACGGCTATGGATGTAGACGCAGCTCACGCCCAAACGTCAGGCCTCGTTCCCTGCGCCTGACAAAGTGGGACAAAACTACGTCTTAAGTCATGAGCGCTATTTCGCGCAGGAGTAACCTCCATTACGCTAGGCCAAAGGCGCCTCGAAAGACGCCTCGCTGCCGGGTGTACGTTGGAAAAAGCGATATTTATGAATGCCTGCCGTGAAGGCGGCCGGCAGATCGAAGGCGCGCTAAGGTCGCTGGATCGGGCGTACTTTGGGTTGCTACACCGCGATTGTCTGCGCGCAGTTCGCGACCCTGATGCCGCACGCGATTTGGTCCAGGAGACCTTCATCAAGGTGTGGCAGCGTTGCGCGACTTTTCGGGGCGATTCGGAACTACTGCCGTGGATCCGCTCCATCTGCCGACGCGCGATACTTGACCGGCTGCGTCAACCGCAAAGAGAAGTGCCGTTGGAGATGGAAGCTGGAATGACACCGGAAACTCGGGCAAGAGTTGCGGAACTGTCCATGGAACAAGTGCCTGCGGCGGACGACACCGTCAAACAACGTCAGCTCGCGGCGTGCTTTGAGCGCTGCTGGGACAAATTCCTGGAATCCTCGCCCGAGCATGCGTTGGTCATTTCCTGGATTGCGGAGGATAACCTCACGCACGAACAAATCGCCGCGCTGCTTGGACGCTCGCCGGGGGCCACACGCGAGTTCATTTCACAGTGCCGCAAGCGGGCGCGCTTATACCTGGCTGACTGGTATGCGCTGGCTTTTTTGGAGGGATAGCAACCGATGCGCGATGAGGATGACATTTGGTTCGATTCCCTGGCAGGAGGGAAGGCTGACGAGCCGCAAGAGGCGGCCGGCACTGCGCGTGCCATTCGGGCGGCAATCCTGAGCCGGCTCGCAGCTGAAGAATCTCCGGTATTCGGCCAGAATGGTCAGCGTGAAAGCGAACTCATCGACCGGGCACGAGCGGCAGGGCTGCTGCCGGCCGCCCGAACCACACGGTACCGGCGGCTGCCGGCATATCTCGCAGCGGCGGTCATAGCCGGCCTTGCAGTGACGGTGACCTTACAGATGCGCACCGAATCACCCGCTCCGGTGATTCGCGGTTCGCATTCCGGCATCGCACGAATCCACGATGAGCATCCGAAAGAGCTGCAGCAGCAATTGATTCGTGAGTTCAAGTCGGTGGGCGTGCAAGCTCGGGGCTACGAATCGTTCGGCCGACCGGGCGTCGATGCCGATCTGCCCATTCCGCTGCCCTCCGCGGTGCGAGAAATCCTGGCGCGCCACGGCATCACCCCGCCGAAAGACAATGTGTTGCAGTTGGAAATCGACACCGCAACCCCGTGAGTGTGCGCGCCCGCATCGTTGGGTTCTGGCTCATCGCAGGGATTTCCATGTTGGCCGCTCAGGTTCATGCGATTACCCTGCCTCCCAGCTGCGCGGCGTCCAAGGCGCCGGACATGTCGAATGTTTCTCTCGCAAAATTGCGCAAGCGGCTTGCGGAGGTCAACGAAAACGATCCCGATGCTGCGATCCAACTGATGTGCAACACGATTCCGCGCGTGGCGCACGACAAAGGCGAGCATTCCGCTGACCTTGCGTGGTGGGTCGCGTCGCTCGCAACCCCACTGATCGCGTACAAGGACAGATTTCAGGAGGCGATACCGCTGTTGCAGTTTGCCGAGCCAATACTCGAGCGGCAACCAAAGAAATACGCCGCCGAGATTGCCGATATCAACGTCGCCTATGCATGGATCTCGCTCAGGCAGGGGCGATTGGCAGAGTCGGCCGACGCGTGGCAAAAGGCATTGAACGCTCGAGAGCTCGCGCCGGGCCTTGAGCAGATCGAGCTGCAAAAAGTGTTGGTGGGACTCGCGCAGGTGCGCGCTTCGCTGCGCGATTTTCCCGCCGCCCACGCGGCGGTGGCCCGCGCCAATGGCATCTTGCTCGCCAATCACGCGACGGTGAGCGAGGCCGGCGCAGCGATCGAGAACATCGAAGCCAATCTCGATTTGCGGGAGGAGGCCTATGAGGGCGCACGCGCCCATGCCGAAGCCCAGATCGCGATTGAAAAGCAGCTGCAGGGCGGGGCGCCGCAACTCGTCACAGCGTACGTGCTTCTCGGCACCATCGATCAACGCCGGGACGATTTCGATGCCGCGGAAGCCGCACTGCGCGAGGCGATTCGGCTATCTGAATCCGGAAAAGGGCCGCTGCAGCGGCATTACTTGGCCGCGCTCAATCAAATCGCTCTGATGTTGATTGAGCGGGACCGGCCCTTCGAAGCGCTGCCCTTTGCACAAAGAGCTTTGGAAGTGGGCGAGTCCACTCTCGGCAAGGGCGCACCCAAAATGGTCGGGGTCTTGCGGACTTTGGCCGAGGCCAATCGCGCACTCGGCGATCTGCCCGCGGCATTGCACCTTTATCAGCGCGCGGACCTGATCGTCGAACAAAGTCGCGCGGACGTCGAGCGCCAAGTATTGGTAGCGCACTATCGCGGGTTCGGCAATTTGCAATTGGAGCTTGGCGACCTTCAGGCAGCTCGCACCGCGCTGAACGCGGGGATTGGTGCGGCGGGTGAAGATGCTACTTTGACGGTGGAACGCGGATATCTGCTGCTGGCACTGGCGCGCGCCACTGACGCCGCGGATCCTGATCGCGCGCGGCGGTTCGAACAAGCGCTCACATTGTTTCAGACGCGCTTGCCCAAGGCACACCCTGTCAATTTACGGGTGGTCAACGAATTATGCGCCGTGGAAATCGCCGCGCGCGCTGACCCGGCGCCGCGCTGCAAAGAAGCGGGCGACTGGATCGCCGGCGCCAGAGATGTGGAACCGACACTGCGCAGCGCCGTGTACCAAAACGAGAGTGCTTTGGATGAAGCCCGCGGAGACCTAAACGGCGCGTACGCGCAGGCACTGAAAGGCGTGGCCGCCGCCGAGGCGGTGGGTACACCCGAGCCTTTGTGGCGAGCCTACTTCACCTTCGCCGCGGCTAACGCCACGCGTCAGGACACGGCACTGGCGATTTTTTTCGGCAAGCAAGCGGTGAGTCAGATCGAGCGCCTGCGCGGCGATTTCGCGCGCAGCGATCGGGACCTGCAGCGAACATTTTTGATCGACAAGGTATCGGTGTACCGAGCGGTGGCGGATTGGCTCATGGAAGTCGGCCGTATCGACGAAGGCTTGGAGGTGCTCAAGCTTCTCAAGGGCCAGGAGCTGTACGATTTTCAGTTGAGGGGAGCCGCGGGCTCGACGGATGTGCATGTTGACTTCACGAGGGAAGAGCAAACGTTGCGGGAGCGTTACGCCGAGGCGCTGAAGGCAGCGGGTGAACGCGGCGAGGAATTCGAACGCTTGTCGCGCCTGCTCGAAGCGGATCGATTGACCCCGGCCGAGCATGCACGGCTGGAACAAATGCTGCGCAACGACGTCAGCTTGGACGAAGCCCGGAGAAGGCAAATTCAAGCTGTTTTGGCTTCAGGAGAAACCACTCGAGCGCCATCCGATGTTCGCGAACACGGCCTTCAGGCCGCAGGTCTCTCGAACGAGCTGCGACATGCCGGACCCGACGCGGCACTCGCGGTGTTCCTGTTGACTCAAAACCATTTGCGAGTTTTGGTCGCCACTGCCAAGCAACAGCTGGAATACCAGGTGCCCGTCGATGCAGCGGACCTGCAAAAGCAGATCGGACACTTTCTAGAGGCATTGAACCAGCGATCGGATGTTACGGCGTCATCTCGCGCCTTGTATGCGACGCTCGCGAAACCTCTGGATGTCGCGGCTCAAGCGGCGCACGCCAAGCGCCTGGTGTTGTGGCTGGACGGCGCGCTGCGCTATGTGCCGTTCGCTGCCTTGAACGACGGCAACCGCTATCTGATCGAAAAGTATGCGCTGCAGATTTACTCCGTGCCGGAGCATCGCTTGGGGAGAATGGCCCAAGGCCCGTCTCACTTGCTCAAGGTTCGAGGCTTGGGCGTAGCTCAAGCGGTGCCGGGATTCGACGCGCTGCCGGCAATGGCCGACGAGCTGTGCGATGTCGTGCGGGGTCCCATAACGGGATTGACGCAACGGGGATCGGCTTGCACCGCGATGGCGGTCGGAAATGGCGCGCTACCCGGCCTGGGTTTTGCCGATGCCGCTTTCACGGAGGCTCGATTTAATTCAGTGCTGCAAGACACGAGCGACTACTCGATCTTGCACATCGGCACGCACTTTAGTCTGCGGCCTGGGAATGTGATGCGTTCATTCCTCGTACTGGGAGACGGCTCGCGTTTGAGCCTCGATGCCATCAGCAAGTTAAGTTTTTCGGGCATCGATCTGGTGACGCTGTCGGCGTGCCAGACCGCCCTGGGAGGGATGGTGGGCGATGATGGCCGCGAGATCGAGGGGTTGAACATGATCGTGCAACGCGCGGGTGCACGGCAGGTGATCGCGAGTCTCTGGCAGGTCGAGGACAAGAGTACGGCTTTGTTGATGCGCCAGCTGTACGGCCATTTGGCGAAATCCGGAGTCGACGGTGCGCGCGCCCTGCAGCAGTCGCAGGTCGAACTCCTGACCTTGAACGTCGGCGGCCGGCGGCCCTATGCGCAGCCTTTCTATTGGGCCGGGTTCGTCGCGTCCCAACAATGAATGGCGGCTAGTTGTCGATGCGCGCACGCGCGCCGCGCCGGCGCATCACAAATTCATCACAATTGCAGAGCGATGCGTAGCGCCTTTTTACGTAGACTGCCGCATCGGAGGGATGTCAGGGGGGGGTGGCCGATGAATGACGAATCCGCAAATCTAAAACCCTCGGTACTCGAGGCACTTCGGTCCCGTCTGCGCGGTACGTCGCTGGTACGCGGCGATGACGGCTATGACATTGCGCGCCGCGTTTGGAACGGCGCCATCGATCGGCATCCCTCTTGCATCGTCGGTTGCGCCGATGCCGAGGACGTGTCGCACGCGATGCGGATCGCGGCTGACCACGCGTTGCGGATGACGGTTCGAGGGGGTGGTCACAATGTGGCGGGGCGCTCGATCCGCGACGGTTCGCTGCTCCTCGACCTCTCAAAGCTACGCCAGGTGTCGGTCAACCGCGAATTGCGGGTGGCGACGGTTCAGGGGGGCGCCGTGTGGCGCGACGTAGACCGGGCAACCGCGCTCGAGGGACTGGCGACCACGGGAGGCTTGATCTCCAGTACCGGCGTGGGAGGATTCACGCTCGGCGGCGGCGCGGGATGGCTGATGCGCAAACACAGTCTCGCCTGCGACAATCTCCGCGGGGCCGGCGTGGTGCTGACTGACGGTCGATTTGTCCGTGCTTCCCCGCAGGAACACGCGGATCTCTATTGGGGGCTGCGCGGCGGCGCCGGCGGACTCGGCGTGGTTACCACCTTCGAATTTCAATTACATCCCCTGCGCGAAGTGCTGGCCGGACTCGTCGTCCACCCAGCCGAGCATGCAGTCGAAGCCCTGCGCACCTTCCGAGATTTTGCGGCGCAAGCTCCCGATGAATTTTGCGGAGTCGCGGTAATCGCGCATGCGCCGCCGCTGCCGTTTTTGGACTCCGCCTGGCATGGGCGCCCGGTGCTCATGTTCGCGATGTGCTGGTGTGGCGAACTTGATGAGGGAGAAGCGGCGCTGGCGGCATTGCGTGGCCACGGTCGGCCGGTGGTGGATCATGTCGGCCGAATGCCTTATGCGCAGTGGCAGCAGATTCAGGACCCCTTGGCTCCGAGGGGACACTACTACTATTGGAAAACGGCAAACTATGCGGCCGTCAGCGACCGTACTGTCAACGATCTCGCTGCCATGGCGTTCCGCTTGCCGACCATGCGAAGCGAAATTCATCTGCAGCATATGGGCGGTGCGGTATCCCGCGTTGCCGCCGAAGACTCCGCGTTTGCACACCGCAATACACAGTTCTTCGTGAATTTTATCGGCATCACCGACGCGGCGAGCGCCGTCGGCGCATTGCGCGAGGGCGTTCGGGCACTGCACGACGAGGTATCGCGTGAGGCTTTGCCGGGAATTCTGACAAACTTCGCCGATCAGGATGATTCCGACAACATCCGGCGGTTCGGAGTGCAAAACGCCGGCCGGCTCGAGGCTTTGCGAAAAAAGTACGACCTGGGTGGAACTCTGCAGAATGCCTAGGTAGCAGGCATCGCTCCAAATTGTCGCAAGTGTTCTGCAGCCTCGTTTATCACGTCTTCTGCGCGCATCCGCGCGCCTGCGCTGACAAGTGCTTCGTAGCGACTTGGTCCAAGAGTCGATCGCAGCCGGGTGTTGGCGGACTCATTGTGGCGAAACCAGAAGCTAAACAGCGGTGATTGCGCACGTCGGCGAAACTCCTCGGCTGCGCTCAAGAATCGGCAGGCTTCCTCTGCCTTGCCGAGCCGCTCGGCCAGGTATCCGCATCCCTCCACCGATCCTGCGATACCCCGCAGGTGCGCTACCAAAAGGGCGTTGCGCATGGCTTCATGCCATTCGAGGGCGGCCGCCGCGAGGTTGCCTTGCCGAAATAGCGCAAGACCGACATACATCCCGATAAAGTGATGCTGATGAGAGTCGCTGCTGAGACTGCGGACTGAGCGTAGGACGTCAAGGGCCTTATCGGTGTCATCTTCCGCCAGGTACTGCCAACCGCGCACCAAACCGGCAAACCCGCGCAGCAACTCATCGTCGTGCTTTTCCGCCAAGCGCTGGATGGTGGCCAGATGTTCCGCTGCTTGTTCCAAATCGCCGAAGTGAATCCGCCACAGGGCCAGATGCCCGCTTGAATAGGCCTCGGTCCATTCGTCGCCCACTTCATGTGCGATGGTGACGGCCGCGAGCAGCGGCTTATCGGCCCCGACTTTGGTACCGGTAAAGATATTGATGCCGCGGCACATTTCCGCTTGCGCGCGCTCCCGGCTACGCAGTGAAGGCGCGGCCGCGAGCGCGCGATCGCACAGCCGCACTGCAAACGGCGCATCACCATGGGCTTTGAAATAGACCGTCAAGAGTCCGGCAATTCGCAGAGCGGCCTGCGGATTAGCGCCTGCGCCGGCCGCGTACTCCGAAGCGCTGTTGATATTGCCGTGCTCCGGCATGAGCAACGCGATGCGTTCACGCATCCGGGCTCCGAGCATGTCAGCGTGCGCGGCTTCCGTCATGCGCAGCACGTAGGCCAAGTGCGCGTCGCGCGCACGCCGTTCATCGCCCAATACTTTGAGCTGTTCGAGTGCGAACTCGCGCACGCTCTCGAGCAGACGGTAGCGCGGCGGGCTTACGCTCTGGTCTACGGAAGCCAACGATTTATTTGCAAGGCCCGTCAGGAGATCGACGGCCTCCTCGGGCGATACTCCGAATGTCGGGGCCAGGTCGATGACGGCTTCCACCGTCCATCCCTGCACGAAAACCCCGAGCCAAGCCAGCAGTCGTTGTTCATCCGGCGACAGCAGCGCAAAACCCCATTCCAGCAACGCGACCAAATTCCGGTGCCGGTGGTCCCGCCCCGCAACCTCGCCGATCAAAAAGCGAAAACGATGATCGAGCCTTTCCAGCACTTGTTCGGGCGAGAGCAGAGAGAATCGCGCTGCCGCCAGTTCGAGCGCGAGCGGCATGCCATCGAGCCTTTCGCAGATGCCGACGATCGCTGTGGCATTGGAGAGAGTCAGTTTGAACTCCGACTGAACGTCTTGGATGCGGGCCAACAGCAACGCCACCGCCGGCGCGGCCGCGATCTGCTGTAGTTCATGCGCATTCGCGGGCTGGCCGAGAGCGGGCAATTCCAGCGGCGGCAGACGCAGCACGCGTTCACTGACGAAACTCAACTGCTGCTGCGATGTGGCTAGAATCTTCAGTTGGTCGGTGCCGCGTAATATCTCAACGGCCAGGGAGCCTATTCCCGCCGATAGGCGGTCGCAGTTGTCTAGCAGCAGAAGCGCGCGCCGGTCCGCGAAGATCTGCGTAATCTTGTCGAGAAGTGCGCGCTCGCCGGCGGGCGCGATCGCCAGCGCCAACGCCAACGCCTGCAGCCATTCTTCGGCGCGGCGCATTGGCGCCAGGTCGAAGAACCAAACGCCATCGGGATAGCGGCCTGCGTGGGCTTGCGCAAAGGACAGCGCGCATTGTGTTTTACCCATGCCTCCCGTCCCCAGAAGCGTCAATGAGCGACCGCCATTCAGCAGAGTGTCGATCTGACTCAACTCATGCTCGCGACCGATCAAGGTGTGCAGGGCGGCCGGAAGACGTACTGAGATGGGCGGCGCAAAACGCGCGCGCGGCTCGGCCGGTGGGGCCGTTGCCTTTTCAACCGGACCTACGTAGCGGTACCCCGAGCCATGCACGGTCAGAATGAACAGTGGCTCTTCGGCATCGTCGACCAACGCGCGACGCGCCAACGCAATAACACGATTGAGTGTCGACGGTGTGACATAACGATGTCCCCAGACGGCATCCAACAATTGATCCCGGGTCAGCAATTCTCCGGGCCGCATGACTAACTGCGTCAATACCGCGAATACCTTTGGCTCGAGAGCGAACTCCGCCCCGCCCTTTCTGAAGATGCGGTTTGCAGTATCGAGCTCGCAGTCTCCGCAGCGATACACGGCTTGGTCCAAGCAGATCTCCCTTCCAGCTGTCCGTCAATCCCTCACGAATCCCTCATGATTATCCAAGGACTGCTCCCTGGGTAAAGCCTAGATTGCACCTCGTCGATCCAGGTCGACAAGGGGAATTCCAAATACGCACACGGGAGTCTTTTTCATGAAATTCCAGACCAGTTTACTCAATTTGAATAAATGCCGAGACGCTGTCCGCAGCGTCGGGCTGTTCGCGATTTTTGCCCTTGGAGCCGGACTGGCTCAACAGGCGAGCGCCGGCTGTCTAGACGTTCCGGGAGTCAAAATACCGACGACCGACCTACGAAATTCGCTTTCGCCGTTCGGTTCCGCACGATTCATGAAGGCGGACTATCGACAGGTGTCGGATGACGAATATGCTCCGTCCTTCTTTCATGCGCCGATCGTGGGCTTGTGGGCTTTCAAGTACACATCCATGGGAAATTCGAAAACCCTCGGAATTCCCGATGGCGCGCCCATCGACAATGGCACCACCGGGTGGTTCGCTGACGGGAATGAAATCACGTTCTCGGGCGCCCGCAACCCGATAGTCGGTGCCACGTGTATCGGCGTCTGGAAGCAAACCGGCGAACGCACCTATGTGCTCAACCACATCGGTCTTTCCTGGAATCCAATTGCTCCTTCCGCGGCTCCCGCGGGACCCGGTAATCCCGGCGGCGGACCTGGCGCTGCAGGCGGTCCGGCGTTCATCAAGCAATCTGTGACCTTGTCTCGGGATGGCCAGAGCTACACGGGAACCTTTTCCATCAACCAATTGCTGCCGGATGGCAAGACGCCTGCTACGCCAGCGCCGATCAAGGGAATAATCGCGGCGACTCGCATAACGGTCGAAACCGATACGTTCGAGCCTTAAATCTCAATTCCCCCTTACGCCGTTGGCGTAGGGGGGATGTTGATTGCGGCACTTGCATACAACCTCAGCCCAAACACCGGGCCCGCGGAAAAGCCGGTTTCCGGCTCGAAGCGGATTCGCAGTAGTGGCTTCTCATTCGTCAGCGTGAGGGGAATGGAATAATCCCGCTCGACGAAATCGCTCGACCAGGCGCCGCTGAGTTGCTCGCTCGACAGGAGAATTCCGTCGATCAGAATCTTGAACCGACGATCGCGCTCCTCGCCCCAATAGGTCGCTTGCAAGTTCAGCGGACCCGGGCGCGCTTTCATGGTGCACTCGAAAAAACCGCCGGAGCGTGCGTCGCGTCCAGCGCGTCCGCGATAGACGACGGGGTAGGAGATTTTTGATTCCAGTGAATGTTCGCGCTCGGCATCCGCATCGCCGAGACGCATGACGTCCGTGGATTGCGCGTCCAGCTCGCGCAGACGCGTCTCTTCGGCCTTGAACTTGATTTGTTGTTCTTGCCAGCCGGCTTCGGTGAAACGGCGAAAATACACGGCGGTATTGTTGTCGTGCTGAAATGCAAAGGGACGGAGCGTCAGGTCCGTCGGATGCACCAGGCCCTCCGTTCGAAACACGGCGGCCTTTGCGGCCACCGGCACAATGCAGCGCGCAAGATCGTTGCCTCGCGCAAGATCGTTGCCGACCAAAACCGGCGCTGGGCCGTCCCAGTGATGCGTCGCGCGCCCCAAATCGCCCGCCAGAACCATCGGCCCGAACAGCAGTGCAACTGTCTGCGGATCGTCCAGGGTCGGTTCGATTCGCAGCTTGCGTGGCAGTACGAGACGAATGACTTGTCCCGTTCGCCAGGGGCGGTACAGCCGTAGATAGCCATCGACCACGTGAGATGCCACAACCGTGCCGTCTACGCTTGCGCTCGGGGTTTCGCACCACGCAGGAATTCGTAGTGAGATCGCCGAAGCGCTTCTCCCGTCTGCCCGAGTTATCGTCAACAGAATCTCGTCGGCGTATGGATATGCCGTTTCGAGCCGCAGGCCGATAAGCGGATGCGGGAGATCCAATGTGGCGGGAATATAAAGATTGACGATGACATCGTTGCCTCGAGTCCAGAAAATGGAATCGCCGTGCTTGGCATGGCTCTCCATGCCTGTCCCCACGCAGCACCAGAAGTCATCGAAGGGCGTCGAGAATTCGCGGTGGCCGCCGGACATCACGGGCACCATGTAGGCAAACATGCCCGTCTGCGGGTGATGCTGGGCGAGAATGTGGTTCAGATGCGTTCGTTCGTAGTAGTCGAAATAGCGCGAACGCGGCTGCTGTGCATAAAGATATCGGGTCAGCTTCAGCATGTTGTAGCTGTTGCACGATTCGCAGGTTTGCTCGGTGATATGGCGCGAGATCGAATTCGGACCTTCAAAATATTCCCGATCGGCATTGCCGCCAATGACATAGCTGTAATCGCGGGTGACCGTTTCCCAGAAGAAGCCGGCGGCCTTCAAATGACTCGCCTCGCCGGTGAGCTCGTGCAGCCGGGCCAGGCCTATCAGCTTTGGGATCTGGGTGTTAGCGTGAACGTTGGGCAGGCAGTCCTCACCGCGGCTCAAGGGCTCCAAAACTTTGCGGTGATAAATAGTCTCCGACAGGGCCAGCCAGCGCCGGTTGCCTGTCCGGCTATAGAGCTCCGCAAAACTCTCGTTCAGTCCGCCGTGCTCGCAACCCAACATGTCTTGGATCTGCGCTTCATTGAGCGCGTCGAACACGCCGCCGATATAGGCGCCCAATTTTTCCGCCACGTGCACAGCCGCCTTGTTGCCGCAATGGCGATGGGCGTCGAGCAGACCCGCCATCAGCTTGTGCCAGCTGTAGAGCGGTGCCCAGGAACCATTCAAATCGAAATTGCGCGCTCGGATGTCCCCCCGGCGAACTTCCTCGAACACCAATCTCCCAGGCTCAATGGCATCGCCTTGACGGCGAGTAAACCCTGCGACGAATCCATCGGCGCTTTGTGCTTGGCAGAGGCCCAGTTCATCGACAATGTAAGTAACGCGGCGCTTGCACTCAGCATCGCCGGTCTGCGCATGCATCAGGCTCAAGGCCGATAGATAGTGCCCCAACGTATGGCCGCCGATGGTGTCGCTCTCCCACCCGGCATACACCGCGCCCTTCGGGGTCAGCCCTGCCTGGCTGCGAAAGTTATGCAGCAGACGATTCGGATCCAATCGACGCAGATACTCGAGATTTACGGTGACGGCTGCGAGATAGGGCGAGGGCAGCAGGCGCACCGCGCTTAGCGGCGCGGGCTTTACCGGTAGCTGGATCGATGCAGCGGCGGGATGCGCGGCCAGCAGCAGGGCGGCCGAAGCGCTGCCTTGCAGCACTCGCCTACGATCCATACGAATGGGAAAATCCACGGTTTCGGGCATGCCGTATCGTTTAGATGGCGATCCTCAATGTGCGGGTGAGGATAGGAGATCGCAAAACTTGGCCATGTCGATGTTGCCTCCGGAAACGACTGCGACAATCGGTCCCGATCCGGCCTTTCCGGTGAGCGCCGCGGCCAGCGACAACGATCCCGCGCCTTCCGCGACGACGCGTGCCTTTTCCGCCAGCATGCGCATCGCTTCCTTGGTCTGCTCCAGGCTGACGACGATTGCGCCGTCAACTACCGGCTTCAGACGCTCCCACATGCGCGGGAACAGGCTTTGACCGCCAGCGCCGTCCACGAACGAGGCTTTCCAGTCTTTGAAGACCTGCGGCGATCCCATTGAAAACGACAAGGCCGTCGGCGCGGCCGTCTCGGGTTCGACGCCCCAAACCTTGATTGCCGGCTTCAACGCTTTCAAGGCACTGCCCACCCCGGTAATGAGCCCGCCGCCGCCGATGGCGGCAATTACGGCTACCGTGTCCGGCGCGTCTTCGAGAATCTCGAAACCCATGGTGCTGTGGCCGGCGATGAAATTCTGGTCATCGAAGGGATGCACGAAGGTTCCGGTTACGCCGGGATAGGCGCGATCACCCAGGGCACGCCACGCGGCCTCGTAGGGCACCGGCACAAGTTTCGCGCCGAGGGCCCGCATCCGATCGATCTTTGCGGTCGGTGCGGTCTCGATCGCAACCACTGTGCAGGGGACGCCGGCGAGTCTCGCGGCGTACGCGACGCCCTGGCCTGCGTTACCCGCACTGATCGTCCACACTCCCAGCTTTCGCTCGGCCTCCGAGAGCATCGCGACGGCGTTGACGGCACCCCGAAGTTTGTAAGAGTTTGTGGCCTGCAAATTTTCGAGCTTGAGGCGGATGTCGGGGAATTTCGGTCCCAGGTCAAGACGCACCAGCGGCGTGCGCACAATGCTGCCGGCAATTCTGCGCCGCGCTTCCTGCATTTCAATCAATGTCAACGGCCGGACCGCCTCGAGCGTCTTGAGCACAGCTTAATTCCTGGTGGTTTGAGTGATTCGAACTCTAGCAGGTCCGGCGAGCGGTCCGATATCACGCCGGACGAATGATGGAGGCGCGCGTGATCTCGCGTAAATTGCGCGCCCCGACTCCCACCATCGCGAGCGTCAATTCGTTGTCCAGCAGTTCGAGCACGCGATCGACGCCCGGCTGCCCATAGGCGCCGAGCCCCCAGATGTAAGGACGGCCAATCCCCACTGCGGTCGCACCCAAGGCCAGTGCCTTGAGAACATCGGTTCCGCGCCGCACACCGCCATCGAGAATGACAGGCACTCGACCGCGTATCGCGGCCGCGATTTCCGGCAGGCACTCCAACGTGCCCCGGCCGGTATCTGTGGCTCGGCCTCCGTGGTTGGAGACGATGATGCCGTCAGCGCCGTTTGCAACCGCGAGTTCTGCGTCTTGGGCGGACTCGAGTCCCTTGATGAGGATTTTCATCCGGGTTACGTCTCTCAGCCGTTTGATGAAGTCCCAGGTGAGCGAGGACGATGTGGTCTGTAGACCGGTCGCATCGATCTGCGAAAACATCGGGCGCGAAAAGAATGGGGATCCGGTCGGCGCGTGGCAGGCAGTACAGGTTCGAGTATCGGTGCGCGCGAGCCGCAAAGCCGTCTCGAGGTTCCGGCCTGCCGGTAAATCCACCGTTACGGCAACGACTGGACAGCCGGCGGCTTCAGCGCGTTTCACCAACTTGGTGGTCACATCGAAATTGGACGTTGTGTAGAGTTGGAACCAGACTGGCGCACCGCGCGCGGCGATGACATCCTCGACGCCGGTGGAGGTGACCGTGGAGAGGATCTGCAGATGCCCTCGGGCCTTGGCGGCTTTGGCTACCGCGATTTCCCCCTCAGGATGAAAGGCCCGCTGCGCGCCGAGCGGACAAAGAATGATGGGGCTGTTGAACTTCTCGCCGAAGAGTTCGACGCTCAAATCGATTTTGCTGACGTCGATCATTCGGCGCGCTTGCAATTGATAGCGCAAATATGCCGCGCGGTTCGCCTTGAGCGTATCTTCGGCGTCCACGCCGCTGACCAAGTAGCCCCAATGGGCCGGCGGAATGTTCCGGTGCGCGACGGGCTCGAAATCGAAAACGTCCAGCGCGTCGCCGGCGCGCGCGATCAGACCCTCGCCGGTTGGCGCAGGTACCTGTGCAAAGGACCTGCCGAGAAATCCCATCCCCGCGTACAACGGGCTCGCGGCCAGAAAGCTGACGAAGGCACGCCGACTGTTCATTCCATCCCCCTTTCAATTGATTGTTCTTAGATTTTTCTCGCTGAGGTAGGTGCCGATTGCCGTCGCGCTGCCCGCGGACTCAACCAAGCCGATGTAGCCATCAGGTCGGATTAGGTACACCGCGTCGCGCCGTAGACCCGCGTGCCGCATGCCTGAACCCCACGGGAAAACATGCAGCGGAATTTTTCGGCCGTCGGCGAGCGTTCGCAACTCAAGAGTGGGGTGGCCATACACGTGCATTTGCCAGTCCATCGACGTTAATGCAGCGAAGTTGTCCTCTTCGCTCTCACCGATCTTCACCCATGGCAATCGATCCCCGCCATGCAACTTCCCCGCTGCTCCCCGACTCAGCGCACTGTCGCGGTAATTCAGACTGATTTGCGAGACCGTGCGAAAGGCGAATCTACCCATGGCGGGCAGACGGAACAATGCGGGTGCGAACGCTGGAATGGCTTTGGTGCGTACCAAGCGGGCGAAGGCGCTGGTGCTGATCACCGCGGTGAAGGCGCGATCCGTGGTCGCGACCAAACGCCGCGCAAATGCAATCCGTTCCGGCTCGTAGCTATCGAGCAAGGCCGAACTGCGGGGTTCCTTGAGTGCTGCGGCCAGTTTCCAAGCGAGATTGACCGAATCGCCGATGCCCGTGTTCATTCCTTGGCCACCGACCGGGCTATGTACATGCGCGGCGTCGCCCAACAAGAACGCGCGGCCTTTGCGAAATTGCTGCGCGACACGATGATGAACGCGGTAAGTTGAAAACCAGTTGACGTTCTTAACTTCGATCCGAAGATTCTGCATGCCTCGGCCGCGGACATCTTCAAAGTTGAGATGTTCATGGTCCTTGGCCGCATCGTCGCGGACCGAACCGATCAGGCGCGCCCGGCCGGTATGTCGCAGCGGGAACACGGCAAGGAAATCCGCTTCATCGAGGTCGATGTGCAATTCGCCATCCATGGGAGATCCGGCGGCCTCGACATCGGCGACATAAAACAAGTGGTCGTAGGTTCCACCGGGAAATCCCGTACCCAGCACCTCGCGCACGCGGGACCGAGCCCCGTCGCAGCCGGCAAGATACGCATAGCTGCCGACTTCCTCAGTCCCCGCTTTGCGCAGGGTCGCGCGAATCTCGCCGCCGCGATCCTCGAAATCAGCCAGCTCTACCTGGCGTTCGATTTCGATGCCGAGCGCGCCGAGGCGATCGATCAACAATGCTTCATGTTGATCCTGCGGAAAAATAAGGGGGAATGGAAATGGAGTGAGGCCCTGCCCAAGATTCCCGAGCGGAACGCGGGCGGCGGGCCTGGACTTGACCCAAAGATTCACAGCCGAGACCTTGTGGCCGCGGTCAATCACATCCTGAGCGAATCCGAATTGTTGATAGAACTCGAGCGTGCGGCCTTGAACAGCCAGCGCGCGCGACGTGGTGCCGGCGGCCGAGAGCTTGTCGATGATTCTGACGCGTATCCCGAATCGGGTCAGCCACAGCGCCAGGACCAGGCCTGTCGGACCTGCGCCAACGATGAGTACATCGGCCTGTTTGGGGTTGTCGATCTAGCTCACTCGGGAAAATCGTAAGGCAGAGCGAGTTTTCGCCTTGGCAGCTTCCTCTTCCCTATTTCTCGCGGGCGCATTGGTCTGCAGCGAGTCCAGCAGCCTGCGCGACGCGGCTTCGATTTCGTCGATCGCGCCTAAGAAAGCCGGTTCATTGGCTTTGGACGGCGTGTGAAAACCGCTCACTTTGCGCACGAATTGCAGCGAGGCCGCGCGAATCTCATCGTCGGTCACGGGCGGGTTGAAGTTGAACAGGGTTTTGATGTTGCGGCACATGAGGCTGGAAATAATGCCGCTCATCCATTCACGTGTCCAGGATTGCGCCCAACAGCCCAAAAACAGTGGCGGCCCCGGACAACGACCCGATCACTATGACCTTCAATTGGGCGTGCCCGTGGTCGTAAATCGTTTCGACGCGCAGTTCGGAGCCATCATCGCGCGGCATCTTCACGGCGCTGCGAAGATGATCGGCAATTCGAAGCACCATGTTTTGGGTAACTGCATCCATTTGCACGACGCTTGAAACCTCGGCGTTCCGCCGCCGCGCAACGGCCTCGCGTGAATTGCCGGCGCCGTAAATCGCTTCCAGATCTTCGCGCGAGACGCGATATTGCTTGCCGATTCGAACTGCCCTGAGGCGTCCGCTGCGGACATGGGCCCGCACGGTTCTCACGTGAAGCCCGAGCCGCTCGGCGACCTGGTCGAGAGAGTACATGCGGGATTCCTCGGTCACCGAATGAAAGTGCCTTAAAGATCCCTATACGTCAATAAAATTGAAGCATATAGATGCTTTTAGGTAATGATATGACGGCGCTCGCCACGAGGCCGAATAACAATTAGGCTGGGGTTCGACGGCTCGCCGAGGATGAATTTTGTACCTTCCCTCCCATTTCAACGAAACCCGCCCTGAGGTGATGCATGCGCTGATGCGCGCACACCCGCTCTGCACCCTGGTGACACAGTGCGAGTCGGGGCTCGTTGGCAATCACCTACCCGTGCAAACGCTTGATGAACCCGTGCCGTGGGGGTGTATCCGCGGTCACATTGCGCGTGCCAATCCGCTGTGGCGGGAATATCGCGCCGGGACGCAGGCGCTGGCGATCTTTCAGGGCCCGCAGGTCTATATTTCGCCGTCCTTCTATCCTTCCAAAGCTAAAACCGGCGAGGTTGTGCCGACGTGGAACTACGCCGTGGTGCACGCCAGCGGTACGCTGCGCTTCATCCAGGATACCGGCTGGTTACGCGATTTCGTCGCGGGACTGACGGCGACTCACGAGGCGCCGCGCTCGCTGCCTTGGAAAATCGACGATGCACCCCCACCTTACATCGATAAGATGCTGAGCCTCATCGTCGGATTCGAGTTTTCGATCGCCACGCTGTCCGGCAAATGGAAGGTGAGCCAAAACCGCTCGCAAGCAGATCAGGAAGGCGTGATACGCGGTTTGCAGAACGCGCACGACGCGGACTCGCGTGAAATGGCTGCGATGCTTGCGGCGTTGCCTTCGAAACCGGAATCACCGACCGCCCGATGAACTGGTCAGTGCTCGATCAATCTCCCTCCTCGGCGGGAAGCACTCAGGACGTAGCGATCCGCGAATCCATAGCGCTCGCGCAACATTGCGATGCATTGGGCTATGAGCGTTACTGGGTCTCGGAGCATCACAACAGCGCGAGCATCGTCGGCACGGCGCCGGAAATTTTGATCGCCGCAGTTGCCGCGACGACGCGGCGGATTCGCGTGGGCAGCGCGGGCGTCATGCTGCCGCACTATTCCGCGCTCAAAGTGGCCGAACAATTTCGCGTCCTCGAGGCGATCGCTCCCGGCCGCATCGACTTAGGAGTGGGGCGCGCACCGGGGTCCGATGGGTTGACCGCCCATGCGCTCAATCCTCATTCACACGGCGCCGAGGAATTTCCACGGCAAGTGCAGGAACTGCAACACTGGGTATCGGGAATCGAACTGCCGGCGGGTCATCCATATCGCAATATCATGGCGCTTCCGACCGGCCGGAGCAGTCCGCAATTGTGGATATTGGGAAGCTCGGACTACGGCGCGCAGCTGGCGGCGCATTTTGGTCTTCCCTATGCGTACGCCTATTTCTTCACGGAAGGAGCGGGTGTCGAGGAGGCCTTGAGCTTATATCGCAGGAATTACCGGCCCAGCGAACGCTATCCACGCCCTCAGGCGACGATCTGTGTCTGGGCATTGGCCGCCGACACCGAAGGGGAGGCGCGGCGCCTACTCAAGACCAGAGAGTACTGGCGCGTGGGCTTTGAGAAGGGATTGAGGCTGCCTCTGGAATCCCCCGAACAGGCCGATGCCTATCCGTACAGCGACGCGGAGCGCGTGATGATCGACAAGCTTCGCGCCAAGGCCTTGGTGGGAGACGCTGCCCAAGTCGCCGAAAAGCTGAATGCGTTGGCGCGTAAACTGGAGCTGGACGAGATCGTTATCAACACCTGGACTTTCGATGCGGCCGCGCGTCGGCACTCGTATGAGCTTTTGGCCGAAGCATTCGGTCTAGTGTCCGTGGCAGGCAAGGCCCAATGAGTACTATTCAATCAGCAAGCGTCATTGGCACGTCACGGCTCGATCTGCGCGAACTGGATTCTGGCGACGCGGAATTTATTTTGGAGCTGTTGAACGAACCTGGATTCATCCGCTTCATCGGCGACAAGGGAGTCAGGACGCTCGCGGATGCTCGCGACTACATACATCACGGACCCAGGGACAGCTACGCGCGCAATGGCTTTGGGTTGTATGCCGCCTGCTTGCGCGACGCGACGCCGATCGGGATTTGCGGCCTGGTCAAGCGCGAGGGACTGGGCGATCCAGACGTGGGATTCGCGTTTCTGTCCCGCTACTGGTCCTCTGGGTATGCCGTCGAATCTGCGGCCGCGGTACTCGCTCATGCCCGCGACACTCTGCGCATCAAGCGCGTGGTCGCGATCACCTCGCCCGATAACTGGTCGTCAATCGCCGTCTTGGAAAAAGTCGGCCTGAAATTCGAGCGCATGATTCGTCTGGTCGACCTCAGTCCCGAGCTCAAGCTGTTCGGCTTGGCGCACGCGGACGTCTAATAATTGGAATTTCGCGGAGATCCCTATGCATCCTTTTCCCCATCACTACTCTGTCAACGCCTCCGTCCGTCCGGACGGCGATGTACCGCTGTCCACCGAGGGCGTTCGGGTCATCGAATCCTCGCCGCCGAAGGAATTCGATGGCCCAGGCAATCAGTGGTCGCCGGAAGGGCTGCTGACCGCGTCCGTGGCGGATTGCTTTGTCCTCAATTTCAGGGCCATCGCGACCGCGTCCAAGTTTTCCTGGCATAGCCTCGAGGCCCGCACCAAAGGGACGTTGGACCGCGTCGAAGGCAAGATGCGTTTCACGCGTTTCGACACTCACGCCAAGCTGCATGTCGCCGCCGGCGCTGATGTCGAACGTGCGAAGAAGCTGCTGGAAAAGGCGGAAAGCAGCTGCCTGGTCTCCAACTCACTCAACAGTGACAGGCATTTGACGATGGAAGTGGTAACGGGCTGCATTTACCTCAACGCCCAAAAAACAAGAGCCCGTAACCGGGCCCTTGTTTCGCAGTCGATTGCGCGGGGCGATCAGTCGTCCATCAAGAAGCTGCGCAGCTGCTCGCTGCGGCTGGGATGACGCAGTTTGCGCAGCGCCTTGGCCTCTATCTGGCGGATCCGCTCGCGGGTGACGTCGAACTGCTTGCCCACTTCTTCGAGCGTGTGATCGGTGTTCATGTCGATGCCGAAACGCATGCGCAAGACCTTGGCTTCGCGCGGCGTCAGCTGCGCCAGTACCGAATGCGTGGTTTCGCGCAGGCTTTCCGTGGTCGCGGAATCGATCGGCGAGGACACCGAGGTATCCTCGATGAAATCGCCCAAGTGCGAATCCTCGTCATCTCCAATGGGGGTCTCCATGGAAATCGGTTCCTTGGCGATCTTCAGCACCTTGCGAACCTTGTCCTCGGGCATTTCCATGCGCACGGCGAGCTCTTCAGGGGTCGGCTCGCGTCCCATCTCCTGAAGCATCTGACGTGAGATGCGGTTCAGCTTGTTGATGGTTTCGATCATGTGCACGGGAATGCGGATTGTGCGCGCCTGGTCGGCGATGGAACGGGTGATTGCCTGACGAATCCACCACGTCGCATAGGTCGAGAACTTGTAGCCGCGCCGGTATTCGAATTTGTCGACGGCCTTCATCAGGCCGATGTTGCCTTCCTGAATCAAGTCCAGGAACTGCAAGCCGCGATTGGTGTATTTCTTGGCGATCGAAATCACCAAGCGCAAGTTCGCTTCGACCATTTCCTTCTTCGCGCGCCGCGCCTTCGCCTCGCCGATCGAAACTTCGCGATTGATTTCCTTGATCTCATTGATGAGAAGGTGGAATAAACCCTCCAGATCCTTGAGCTTGTTCTGGCGCCGCTCGATCTCGTCCTTGAATTTGGCAAGCGGTCCCGAATAGCGCTTCTTCGCCTTGATGTGCTTGTCGAGCCAGCGGGTGCTGGTTTCGTTCTTCGGAAATGTCGAAATGAAATCCTTGCGCGGCATGCCCGCCTGCTTTATGCAAAGGAACATGATTTCCTTTTCGAGCAGCCGGACTTCGGTCACGTGCTGGCGCAGATTGTCGATCAACTGATCGAACATCTTCGGCGAGAGCTTGAGCTCCATCAATTCGCTGCATAGCTTCTTGCGAATCTTCAAGGTCTTCGGGTCTTTCGAACCGAGCTTGTCGAGTGCATTCAAGAACTGATGATGCACCTTCGCGATCGAGCTGAAGCGCTTCGCGGCTTCCTCCGGATCCGGGCCGGTGTCGATGGCCTCTTCGTCTTCGTCGCCATCCGCCTCGTCGTCGTCGTTCGCGGCTTCTTCGCGCTCCAACGCCATCATCTTGGGATTCTGCGGCTGCGCGATTTCGTCCGGCGCATTCGGATCGACGAAGCCGACGATGACATCGACCAGCCGCATCTGCCCGGCCTTGACGGTTTCGTAATGCCGCAACAGCAGATCGTAAGTACCCGGGTAGCTGCCGAGCGCAATCTTCACGGCCTCGAGGCCTTCTTCGATGCGCTTGGCGATGCGAATTTCGCCCTCGCGAGTCAACAGTTCGACCGTGCCCATTTCGCGCATGTACATGCGCACCGGATCGGTGGTACGCCCGAACTCAGCATCCAAGTTGGCGAGTGCCGCAGTGGCCTCTTCGACCGCCTCTTCATCGGGAGCGGCCGTGGCATCGGTCAGCAGCAACGATTCGGCATCCGGCGCCTTTTCGTAGACCGGAATACCCATGTCGTTAATCATGTTGACGATATCTTCGATCTGCTCCGGATCGACGATTTCGCTCGGTAGGTGATCGTTGACTTCAGCGTAGGTGAGGTAGCCCTGTTCCTTGCCGCGCGCGATCAATAATTTTAGTTGCGACTGACGCTCGTCCGCGATTTGAGTCGCTGTGCCTGCTGGCGCTTTTTTGATCAAGGTGGACGCCTCATTTAGAGTCTGGACATTTTAAAATGCAAGCCGAGCAGTATACGATTTTGGCCAATCCGTAGCCACTTTTGCTTGCGGTCAGGAGGGCGCCCGGGAGCGGCCCTTGGACTTGAGAAGACTGCTTAATTCGGCCTTTTCAGCGTAATTCAAGCCTAATTCCTCCGCTTTCTTCAATAATTCGTCCATTCGGCGCCCCGGACCGTATTCCTCGAGCAGCTTCTCGACCGCCATTTTCAGTTCCTTGGCCGCCGCGGCCGTATCCGCCACCAGGGGGTCTTGCATGGCCAGCGTGGTCAACCGCTCATGCTCCGGGCGGTCCCGCCAGCGTTCCAGAAGGGTCGCCGTGCTGGGCGAGGAAGCAGTGGCGGCTTGCTCGAGCAGCTCCTTGAGCACGGAAACCCCCGGTTTATCGACGCTGCTGAGCAGATCTGGATCCTCAATGGCGCCCGCAGCCGCAGGATGGTGCAGCACCAGCGTAATGGCCTGAGTCAGCAAATTACCGCGCCCGACACTCATTCGACCGCGCTGCTGAACCCGGAGTTCCGAACTGTGCACGCTTGGCCTGTTAGCGCCCGTGGCAAAGAATTCCTTGAGTTTATTGGCCGGCATGCCAACCCGTGAGGCAAGCCGATCAGCCAGCATTTCCCTGTAAATGCCCTCCGGCATGCGCGCAAACAACGGTCCCGCCAGGGCTTTTAACTTTGCGCGTCCGTCAACGTGATCCAGGTCAACCTCTGCGATCAGCTGCTGCACTAGATATTCGGACAGGGGCAGCGCTTCTTTCATGCGAGCTTCGAAAGCCTCCGGGCCTTCTTCGGCGACCAGCGTGTCCGGATCATGCCCCTCGGGCAAAAACATGAACTTCAATTCACGTCCGTCCTGGGCCAGGGGCAGGGCGTTTTCCAGTGCCCGCCATGCCGCCTTGAGCCCGGCGCGATCGCCGTCGAAGCAGAACACGACCTCGTGGGTCTGCCGGAAGATTTTATTCAGATGTTCCTGCGTAGTCGCCGTACCCAAGGTGGCGACGGCATAGGTAATCCCCGCCTGGTGCAGCCGAACCACGTCCATGTACCCCTCGACGATCAGCAGCCGCTTGAAATCCGCGCGCGCCTGCCGCGCCTCGTAGAGTCCGTAAAGTTCGCGGCCCTTGTGAAACAGCGGGGTTTCCGGCGAGTTCATGTACTTGGGGTCACCCTGATCGATTACGCGGCCGCCGAAGCCGATCACACGGCCGCGCGAATCGCGAATCGGGAACATCAGCCGGTCGCGGAATCGATCGTAAAAACCGCTGGTTTTCTCGCCGCTGCGTTCCAGGATGAGGCCGACCTGCAGCAGGCGGAGCCGATCATCTTCGGAAGTTCCAAAGCGCTTGAGCAGTGCTTCCCAGGCATCGGGGGCATAGCCTAGGCTGAATTTCGCACAGGTTTGCGCATCGATGCCGCGGCGCTGCACATAGGCCCTGGCGCGCGCATTGTCCGCCAAATTTTGTTCGAAAAAGCGCGCGGCGCGCAGCATGAGCTCGTGCAGGTCGGCGCTGCCTGGTTCGTGCTCTTTCTTTGCCTCGTGCGGCAATTCGAGACCGGCGCGCTGCGCCAGGTCCGCGACCGCATCGAGGAATTCCATCTTTTCGTACTGCATTAGAAAGCCGATGACCGTGCCGTGCGCTCCGCAGCCGAAGCAGTGATAAAACTGCTTTTCCGCACTGACCGAAAATGACGGGGATTTCTCGTTATGAAACGGGCAACAGGCTTTGTACTCGCGGCCGGCTTTTTTTAGCGGCACGCGCGCGCTGATAATCTCCACGATATCCGAGCGCGATACGAGTTCGTCGAGAAACGAGTCTGGAATTCGGCCGGTCATGGACCGCCCCCCTGGAATACGCGGGCGAAGTCTTAGGTCATCCGCCCAGTTTGGCTTTGATCTTCGCTCCGACCGCGCCCATGTCGGCACGGCCTTGCGCCTTGCTCTTGATGATGGCCATGACCTTGCCCATGTCCTTGATGCTGGCGGCGCCCGTGGAGGCAACGGCCTCGTTGATCAGAGCATCAAGTTCCGCTGCACTCAGCTGCGAGGGCAAATAGCCCTGCAGCAAGGTGATTTCGGCTGCTTCCTTGTCCGCCAGATCCTGGCGGTTGCCGGACTTGAACGCCTCCAGCGATTCCTTGCGCTGCTTGATCATTTTTTCGAGCACGGATAGCACTTGCGCATCATCCAAGGAGATGCGCTCATCGACTTCACGCTGCTTGATGGCGGCGGTGATCATGCGGATCACGCCAAGCCGCTCCTTCTCGCCGGAGCGCATCGCCGCCTTCACATCGTCGGTAATTCGCTCTTTTAGGGAAGCCAAACCGCGACCAAATCCCTTAGTAGGAAGGTCGTGAGGAGGCAGCCGGCGGCGGGCTGGCTGGTTGCTGTCCCGTGCCGCGCATGTTCTCCCGCGAGAGGCGCTTCAAGTGCCGCTTCACCGCAGCGGCCTTTTTTCGCTTACGTTCTTGGGTCGGCTTCTCGTAGAATTCACGGCGCCGCAGCTCGGTGAGGACGCCAGCCTTTTCACAGGCACGCTTGAAGCGACGCAGGGCGGCATCAAAATATTCATTCTCACGAACGCGAACGCTGGGCATTCAAACCTCAATTGGTGGCACGGCCGCCGGATTCGGCGACAGGGGGGCGCATTCTAAAGTGCGCCCCCGCAAAAGGCAAAAATATGCGTGTTTTAGGCATCGAGAGCTCGTGCGATGAGACCGCGGTCGCAGTCTATGACCAGGCAAGGGGCCTTTTGTCGCATCGGCTTTATAGCCAGGTGGCCATGCACCAGGCGTACGGGGGGGTGGTGCCGGAGCTGGCCTCCCGCGACCATGTGCGACGTCTGTTGCCCCTGGTCAGGGAGACCCTGGCGGAGGCAGACTCAAATAAGGCGTCTATTGACGGGATCGCCTATACGGCAGGCCCCGGACTGATTGGCGCCTTGCTGGTCGGGGAGGGGTTCGCCACCGCCTTGAGTGCCGCGTGGGGCAAGCCCGCGCTCGGTATTCACCACCTGGAGGGGCATCTCCTGGCGCCCCTGCTGGAGCCCCGACCGCCGGCCTTTCCCTTCCTCGCTTTGCTGGTTTCCGGGGGCCATACCCAACTCGTGGATGTCGCGGCCTTGGGACGCTACCGGATCTTAGGCGAGACTTTGGACGATGCGGCCGGGGAGGCTTTTGACAAGACCGCGAAACTGCTCGGGCTTCCATATCCCGGCGGCGCCGCGCTCGCCATGCTCGCCGAGCGCGGCCGGAGCGGTGAATTCACCTTCCCGAGACCCATGCTGGATCGGCCGGGCCTTGATTTCAGTTTCAGTGGCTTGAAGACCGCGGCCCTAGTAGCCTTGCGCGGCCGCGAATTGAGCGAGTCCGTGCGCGCCGATGTGGCGCGCGGTTTCGAGGAAGCGGTGGTCGAAACCCTGGCGGAAAAGTGCCGACGCGCCCTTAGGCTGTCCGGTCATCAGCGCTTGGTTGTGGCCGGCGGTGTTGGCGCGAATCGCCGTTTACGGGAACGGCTCGCGACTGTCGTGCACGACTCGAACGCGGAGCTCTATTTCCCGCGCGCCGAATTTTGCACGGACAACGGGGCCATGATCGCGCTGGCCGGCTGCATGCGGTTGGCCGCCGGCTTGCGCGGAGGTGTAGGCATGAGCGCCCGCGCCAATTGGGAACTGACGGCTATTGGGGATTGAGCATGGGGATTAGCCCACTGGGGATTGAGTTGCTGCATGGATAAAATTTTCATTCACGCATTGAAGACCGAGACGATAGTCGGCATTTTCGACTGGGAACGACAGGTCAAGCAGACCGTTGTCATGGACATTGAGTTCAGCGCCGATATTCGCAAAGCCGCCACGTCCGATTTCATCGACGACACCCTGAACTACAAGGCGGTCGCAAAGCGCGTGCTCGCCTTTGTCGAGGAATCCAGCTTTCATCTGGTGGAAACGCTGGCCGAGCACGTTGCCATGCTCATGTTGGAAGAATTTGGCGTGAGCTGGGTGAGCCTCGAATTGAGCAAGCCCGGCGCCATTCGCAGCTCGCGCGACGTCGGCGTGACGCTGGAGCGCACGCGTTCGGATTTGGAAACATGGCGCACGCGAGCCGCGCCCAAGATCTGATGGGTTGCCGGGCTTAAATGCTGCGGCCGCCGTCAACCGCGATGATTTGGCCGGTGATATATGGCGCATCCTTTGCCAGGAACAGCGCTGTTCGGGCAACGTCCTGCGGCGTGCCGTGGCGCTTGAGCGCCGTCTTGCCGATGATTTCGCTCTTCAACTCCTCGTCCATCTCTCCTTCCGGCCAGAGCACGGGTCCCGGGGCAATACCGTTGACGCGAATTTCGGGACCCAGCTCCCGCGCCAGTGAGCGCGTCAGCATGGCAAGGCCCGCCTTGGCCGCGCTGTAAACCGGATGCGCCTTCAAGGGACGCAACGCATGGATGTCGATCATGTTGATGATGAGTCCGCGTTGCGCCCGCAGACTGGGCGCGGCGGCCTGCGCCAGGAACAGCGGCGCCTTCAGATTGCTCCCAATCAAGTCATCCCATTGCGGCAGCGTGATCTGGCCGATGGGCGTCGCGTAAAAGCTCGAGGCATTGTTGATCAACATGTCCAAGCGCCCGAATTCGAGCAATGTCGCCGCGATCAATTTATCCGGCGCGTCGGCATTCAAAAGATGGGCGGCGAAAATCGCGGCGGAGTGCGCGCGAATGCCGTTGAGTTCGTCCGCCAAAGCAATGGCAGCCGACGCCGACGAGCGGTAGTGGATAAGAATATTAGCGCCGGACGCATGCAGTGTACGTGCAATCTCGGCGCCGACGCGGCGCGCGCCACCGGTGATCAACACTACTTGATCGCGCAGCGCAAAATTGTCATTCATAACGACCATGCGCCGCAACGATACCCCAACAGCTGCGGCGGCGCGAAATGAAGCCACACGATGACGCCGAGCACAGCGCTGCAGCCGAACACAGCGCTGCAGCCGATCACAGCTCGCGCATGCGCGATCTTCTGGCTGCTGAAATCAATGCCGCGGGCGGCTGGCTCAGCTTCGAGCGATTCATGGATCTTGCGCTGTATGCGCCGGGCTTGGGTTATTACAGCGGCGGCGCGCGGAAGCTGGGCCAGGGCGGCGATTTCACGACGGCGCCGGAACTCTCGCGCTTGTTTGGCGCATGCGTAGCCCTGCAATGCGCCGAGGTTCTGCGCAATCTAGGAGCGGGCTCCGTGTTGGAAATCGGCGCCGGCAGCGGCCGCTTGGCGGCGGATCTCCTGGCGCGCCTGGAGGCCTTGGGCCAGTTGCCGGAAAACTATTGGATTCTCGAAGTCAGCGCGGACCTTCGTCAGCGGCAGCGCGAGCACCTTGAGAAACGCCTGCCGCAGTTGCTTGATCGCGTTCGTTGGCTCGATCGGCCGCTCGAGGAGGCATTCGAAGGCGTCATTCTCGCGAACGAGGTGCTGGATGCGTTACCGGTGGCGCGCTTTCGCTGGCACCAAAGTGGGGTCGAGGAGCTGGGCGTCGAGATCCACGGCACGGATTTCAGGTGGGCCGCGCGTCCCGCAAGCGACGCGATGCTGCGCAATTGCCGCGAATTGTCCGAAGTCGCCGGTCCCTGGAATGACGGCTATGTGTCCGAGTACTGTCCGCGCCTCGGTGCGTGGACTCGCGCGGTCACGCAGTCATTGCGCAGAGGCGCGGTCTTCTGGTTCGACTACGGCCTGCCGCGCGCGCAGTACTATTTGCCAGAGCGGCACGACGGCACCCTGGTATGCCATTTCCGGCATCGCCTCAGCGACGATCCGTTTGCGAACCTAGGGTTGCAGGACATCAGCGCCTGGGTCGATTTTACGCGCGTAGCCGAGGCGTCCCGAGAGGCGGGCTTCGAGCTGGCCGGCTTTACGACCCAGGCGCATTTTCTGGCAGGCTTACAGATAGATCAGGAGATGCAGCTCGCCTCAGGCGGCGACGAGAATCACTTCGCACGCCTTGCCAATCAGGCGCGGCAGCTGATGATGCCCGGTGAAATGGGCGAGCGCTTCAAGGCGATGGCGTGGCTGCGAGGGCTCGAGCTGCCGCTGTCGGGTTTCGCGCTCCTGGACTTGCGGCATTCACTGTAATAGCCGAACTTTGGGAACGACAGCAGATCTCTTGCAACACTTTGGGGGAATGATGCGCGCGAAAATCGCGGTACTTGATGACTATCAGGGCGTGGCACTCAAAATGGCGGACTGGTCTGCCGTTTTGGCTCGCGCCGACGTGGATGTATTCAGCGACCATCTTGAAGGTACCGACGCCGTGGCCGAACGGCTGCTTCCCTACGACATCGTCTGCGTGATGCGCGAACGCACGCCGCTGCGTGCCGAGACGATCGAACGGCTGCCGAACTTGAAACTCATTGCCTCCACGGGCCCGCGCAATGCGTCCATCGATCTGAAGGCGGCGGCCGCGCGCGCCATCGCGGTGGCGCACACCGGCTATTTCGGCAGCCCAACGCTTGAATTGACCTGGACGCTGATTCTGGCGAGTGCACGACATATCGTCGCCGAAGCCGCCGCAGTTCGCAGCGGCGGCTGGCAGCATTCCATCGGCGATGACCTGGCAGGCAAGACGTTGGGAATCATTGGGCTCGGCAATCTCGGTTCGCAGGTGGCCAAGATCGGCATGGCGTTCGGCATGCGGGTGTTGGCTTGGAGCCAAAATCTCACCGCTGAGAAGGCCGACGCCGTCGGCGCGGTACTGGTATCAAAAGACGAGCTGCTGCGGCAAGCGGACATTGTTTCGGTGCATTTGGTGTTGAGCGACCGCACGCGCGGGCTCATCGGCGAGAGGGAATTGGCCCTGATGAAACCGAGCGCGCGCTTGGTGAATACATCGCGCGGGCCCATCGTGGTCGAAGCGGCGCTGATCGCGGCTCTGGAGGCCGGCCAAATCGCCGGCGCGGCCATCGACGTCTACGATGTGGAACCTCTGCCGCTCGATCACCCCTACCGGAAAATCGACAACCTGCTCGCAACGCCACACATCGGCTACGTCTCACGCAGTTTGTACGAACGCTTCTACCGCGACACGGTATCAAACATCCTTGCGTGGCTGGACGCGCGAGGTTAGCTCCGTAATGGCGTGCAGCCGCCGCTGGTGGATGCGCTCGGCAATCAGCGGCCCCACCTGATCCGCCATATCCTCGGGCGTGGGCTTGATCGTGGCCGCCGCGTCGCGCGTGGCCTGTAGATATTGCCGCTGCGGGTAAGGAGTTTCCTCCAAGCCTAAGCGGCCGCGTGAATCCGCCTCGCAGGCCAAGAGCGCTTGCGCAAAGCGCTCCGGCCGCCGGAACGCATCGGTCTTTTCCAGGATCCCCAAAATCGTGTTGGCGCGCAGTTCAAACGCTCTGTGCACGTTGCCGTGATAACGCGCCACGATGACGCTGAGTTCGCGATACTCGCTCGGCAGCCTGAACCGATCGCACAAGGATTCGATGAGCGCCACGCTGCGCTCCTCATGTCCCTTGTGTCCGGGCCATTCCTTATGCGGCGTCGTGCCCTTGCCCAGATCGTGCACCAGCGCAGCGAAGCGGACTTTTGCATCCGCGGTCAAGCGCACCGCTTGATCGAGCACCATCAAAGTGTGTACGCCGGTATCGATTTCAGGATGCCATTTTTCGGGCTGCGGCACGCCGAACAGCGCGTTGATCTCCGGAAACACGATCTTCAAGGCGCCGGTCTCGCGCAGCACCCGGAAAAACACACTGGCGCCGGCTTCGCGCAACGCTTTTTCGGTTTCCTGCCACACGCGCTCGGCTACCAGGGCGTCGACCTCTCCCTGTTCGACCATTTGGCGCATCAGCGCCATGGTTTCCGGAGCCACCTGAAAGCCAAGCGGCGCGAAGCGGGCGGCGAAGCGTGCGAGCCGCAAGATCCGCACCGGATCTTCGACGAATGCAGGAGATACATGCCGCAGCACGCGGGCCTTCAAGTCGCGCTGCCCGCCGAACGGGTCGATGTAAGAGCCATCGCCGGCCTGCGCAACGGCATTGATGGTCAGATCACGTCGCGCGAGGTCCTGCTCGAGACTGACTTCCGGTCCGAACTCGACCGCAAAGCCGCGGTATCCGGGCGAAGTCTTTCGCTCCCGGCGCGCCAGCGCATATTCTTCATGGGAGTCAGGATGCAGGAACACCGGAAAGTCGCGGCCCACTTCCTTATATTTGAGCCGCAGCAACTCGTCGCGGGTGCTCCCTACCACCACCCAGTCTCGTTCCTTAACGGGTAAACCCAGCAGCGCGTCTCGAACGGCGCCGCCAACCAGATACACTTGCATGCGTGAAGTTTAACAGCATCGCTGTCCCAATCCGCGCCGCAGTGGTGATAGCGTTGATCGCCGGCTTGAGCGGCGGCTGCTACCTGCTGCAAAGTGCCGAAGGCCAGTTGGCGCTCATGTCCAAACGCCAACCCATCACCCACGTCATCGATGAACCCTCGACGCCGGCCAAGCTGCGTGCGCAACTCCGATCGGTCAGGGCCATTCGCGATTTCGCCAGCCACGAGCTGGGCCTGCCGGACAATGGCAGCTATCGAAAGTACGCGGACATCGGCCGGCCCTATGTGGTATGGAATGTGGTCGCTGCCCCGGAATTTTCCGTCGACCCGAAGAAATGGTGTTTCCCGATCGTCGGCTGCGTGGCTTACCGAGGCTATTTCGTCGAGGCGAGGGCGCGGCGCTTTGCCGCCGGCCTGCGAGCGCAGGGATTCGACGTCGTAGTCGGCGGCGTCGCGGCGTATTCCACCTTGGGACACTTCGACGATCCCATTTTGAGCACGATGGTCAATTGGGACGACGTGGAACTGGCGGCCATCATTTTTCACGAATTGACCCACCAGCTGCTGTACGTTCGCAATGACGCGTCGTTCAACGAAGCGCTTGCGACCACGGTCGAGGAGGAGGGCGTGCGGCGCTGGCTGGAGAGCCAAGGCCGCGAGCAGGATCTAGCGGAACACCTGCTGCAGCAAGAGCACTACCTGCAAGTGATTGCGCTCATGAGCCAAACCCGCGAGCATCTGCGCCTGGTCTATGCGATGAGCCTGCCGACGCCGCTGATGCGCGAGCGCAAGCGCGCGGCGTTCGAGGCGCTGCGTGAAACCTACACGGCCCTGCGCGCGCAGTGGGGCGGTCATGCGCCGTTCGACGCCTGGTTCGCACAGGACATCAACAATGCTCACCTGGCATCGATTGCGACCTACTTTGCCTGTGTGCCCGGCTTCGAACGGGAACTGAAGGCAGTGGGCGGGAACCTGCCTGCCTTCTATCGCCGTGCCCGGGAGTTGGCGAAACTGGATCAGCCACAGCGGGATCGCTTGGTGTGCGGGACATCGGCAAGTCCCTAGATGCTCACCAGCGAGAACTGAATGGCCATCACGATGGCGGACACGATGGTCACCGCGAGAAGACCCTGCACCAGTCTTGCGACAAAGAATAAATCGTTCATGATGTGTACTCCGTTGAAGATTGAAGCGACGCTGCATAGGTTGGCTCCCCCGCCGCTTCCGAACAAATTCAATGCCTGACAAACCGTTAAGGAAAACTTAAGGTGCCATCCGCATATGACCGATTGCCGCTGGGATCCTTGCGGGTGTTCGAGGCGGTTGCCGCACACTTGAGTTTTTCGGAAGCTGCGGATGCGCTGAATGTCACCCCCGCGGCCGTCAGTCAGCAGATCAAAACGCTGGAGGCCTACATCCAAGTGCCGCTGTTCAGGCGCAGCGGGCGGCGCGTGGAAATCACCGAAGAAGGAGCGGAACTGTTGCCTGAGGTCAGGGCAGGGCTGGAAAAACTCGAGTCGGCCCTGCATCAAATGAAACATCACCGCCGGGCGGGACCTTTGCAAATAAGCCTGCTGTCGTCATTTCTGCAGATCTGGCTGCTGCCGCGGATCCGTTCGTTTCGCCGCAAATATCCGGACATTGAATTGCGGTTTCATACCTCGCGTTCATTGGTGGATTTCTCGCGTTCGGAGAATCACATTGCGATTCGTTTCGGGGCCGGCAACTACCCCAATATGCACAGCGAGAAGTTGCTCGACGATTGGCTGGTGCCGGTCGCGAGCCCCGATCTCATCAAGCAGCACGGCATGATCGAGCGGGGCGCCGCCTTGAGCAAATTCCCGCTCCTCGAGAGCGGCGATGAGCCCTGGCATGTCTGGGCGAAGGCATCCGAGGAGGCCGCATGGCAATCGAGGGCGCCCAGCATTGAAGATTCGGCCGGGCTGCTGGCAGCGGCGGAAGAGGGATTGGGATATGCACTCGGACGTTGGACCCTGGTAACCCGCGCACTGCAGAAAGGCACGCTCAAGCTGGCCGGCACCGGTGCACTGCCGTACGGCTTTGCCTACTACTTCGTGTGTCCGAAAAGCTTTCTGGCACTGCCGAAAGTGGCGCAGTTTCGCGAATGGATCTTTGCAGCGGCAAAGGCTTTTCCAGCGCCGCCCACCTGAGGCCTAGGCGTTAGGGGCGGACTTGGCGCGGCCCGCCGCGGCACGGTTCTGGCTCAAGCGAGCGTTATCCTCTTGCGCGCCCAAAAAAAGCCTCGCGGATGCACCCATGGACTTGGGCTGGATGCCGAGTTTTGCGAAGCCGTCCTCGCTGCACACACTGTCGACGGTGAGCGATTTGTAGTTGTCGCCGGAAAAGGGGCGGCCGGGTACAAAATTCATGAAGAAGGCTTGCATGCGCCCGAAAAAATCCGGCAGCCCGATGATCCAGCGGCGGTGGCGGGTCAGTTTCGCCACCCAGACGACAATTTCCTTCAAGGTGTAGATCTGCGGACCGCCAAGTTCATAGGTTTGACGGCTGCTTGCGCCGCCGTGCAGGCAGCGCAGAAGTGCGTCCACCATATCGTCCACCCACAGCGGCTGGAGGCGCGCGTTCGGCCGGGCCAGAGGAAAGACCATGGGAATCGCGGCGAGCGATCCCGCAAAGCGATTCAGAAACGAATCACCGGGACCGAACATCACCGACGGTTGAAAGACGGTCCAATCCAAGGCGCTCTGATCGCGAATCAGCTTTTCCGCCTCGCCCTTGGAGCGCAGGTAGTAGCTCGGCGCATCGGTCGCGGCCTTCAAGGCGGATACCTGCAGCAGCCGCCCGACGCCCGCGGACCGGGCAGCCAGCAAGACATTCCGGGTTAACTCTACATGCGCGCGGCGGAAACCGGCGCCGCTGAAGCCGCGCTCGTTGAGGATGCCGATGAGATTGATGACGACGTCCTTGCCGCGGAATCGCTCGCTCAGCTGCGGTTCCTGATACACATCGCAGTTCTCCAGCGTGAGGCCGGGCAGCACCAGGAGGTGTTTATGCAGCTCGCGGTCCCGCGACAGCACGGTGACTTGATGGCCGTCCTTGATCAAACGGGCAACCAACCGTGTGCCCAGGAATCCAGTACCGCCGAGAACCACGATGGACTTGAGACGCATGGCTTAGCTTAGCGAACGGGCAGCAGGAATGTATCGCTGCCGCGGTGAATCTTGAGCACCAGCACGGACGCGCCTTTCACGGCTTCGCTAAACGACTTCATGTTGCTGACCGGCGTCCGTCCGACGCCCACGATGACATCGTTGGCGCGAATTCCTGCTTGCGCCGCAGCGCTTGCCTCTTGCACTTTATTCACCACAACTCCGCTGCCGTCGGGCGCATCCGCCAAATCGGCGCCGTCGAGCCCCCGATGGATGTCGGCCGGGCTAGGGGATTCTACCTCTGAGTGCTCCTCCGAGCGCTCAGCGATCAACGCGGTAACCTTGCGCGGTTTGCCCTCGCGCAGCAGCCCCAGATCCACTTTATCGCCGACATGCAGCATGCCGATGGCATTGCGCAGCTCGCCTGAGCTCTTCATGGTGACGCCGTTGAGCGAGGTAATGATGTCGCCGGTTTTGATGCCCGCGCGTTCCGCAGCCGACCCTTGAGCGACGCCCGCAACCAAGGCGCCGGTCGTCTCGGTCAGGCCGAATTCCTTGGCGATGTCCGCGTTGACGCTATAGAGCTGAACGCCGAGGACACCGCGTTTCACTTGGCCGTATTTAATGAGCTGGTCCATGACGCTGCGGACCATATTCACCGGAATCGCGAAGCCGATACCGATGTTGCCGCCGGTGCGGGACAAGATGGCGGAATTGACGCCGACCAACTCGCCGCGCAAATTCACCAAGGCGCCGCCGGAGTTCCCCGGGTTGATCGAAGCGTCAGTTTGGATGAAGTCCTCATAGCCGTTGGACTCCGGATTGATGCCGCTGCGCCCCAGAGCACTGACGATGCCTGCGGTGACCGTGTGCTGCAATCCAAATGGATTGCCGATGGCGACCACGTAGTCGCCGACCTCGAGCTTGGCCGAATCACCGAGCGGCATGGCGGTAAGATTCGGCTGCTTCGCCTGCAGCACCGCGACATCTGCGCCTTCATCGCTGCCGATCACCTTGGCGCTGAAAGTGCGATTGTCCAGCAGCGTGATGGTGATCTCGCTGGCGTTCTCGACCACGTGATGATTGGTGATGATGTAACCGTTCTTCGCGTCGACGATGACGCCGGAACCCGCGCTTTGGAATTGGCGCTCACGCGGCTTCGAATCCTGCGGAACGTCGAAAAAGCGGCGGAAAAATGGGTCGTCCAGCAGCGGATTGCGGCCGGGCTGCTCCTTGATGGTGCCGCGCGTGGCGATATTCACGACGGAAGGCGAAACACGCTTGACCATGGGGGCCAGCGTCGGCATGGGAGCGGCATCGGCGGCGGGGACCGCGGCGAATGCCTGCCCGCAGATCGCAGACGCGGCGAGCGCGGCTGCTGCAAAGTTGAGACGCAGATTCATGCACGGTCCTTCGGTACCTTAAAGCCGGCGAGCAATGCGAGGCCGGACCTGAAGTCCGGCCTCCCCGCCAGTGTCGAGGCGATATTACACGGAAGGACCCGTGCCAAGGATCCCCTTAGGCGGCTTCGACCTGGATCTTATGCGGTTGCACTTGGGCCAGTTTGGGGATAGCGACTTCCAGCACACCATGGGCGACCTTCGCCTTGATGTTCTGTGCGTCTGCGCTCTCCGGCAAGCTGAAACGGCGCTGAAATTCGCCGCTGATGCGCTCAATGCGGCGGAAGCCTTCACGCGACTCCTTGCGTGTATCCTCGCGTTGTCCGCGAATGGTCAGCACACCCTGATCGGAAGTGATTTCCACGGCCTTCGGATCCACGCCCGGCAAATCCACATGCAGCACGAACTGATTCGCTTCCTCATGGATATCCACGGGCGGCAGCCATGCGCCGGAATCGGCGGCAGTGGTCAACGGTGCCCCAAACAAACGATCAACCTCTTTCTGGAGCCGGCTCACGAGGGCCCACGGCTCATAACGTACGACGGTCATGCTTGAAAACTCCTAATAAATAAATAGATAAATAAAATTGGGTGCCAAATTTCCAGTGAATCGAAACTCACGCGCGTGATGCGGGAAATTGGGCCGCTCGAGTTGCATTTCAACTCGCGTGATGCATGCATCGGCAAAATTGGCAGGCTCGAGGCGCGATGGGGCGGAGGTGCCGCGTCGGGATCGAGCCGTGGGGCGAAAAAGTGTGACGCAGTTCAAAGTCAATGGAACATAATGTGGATAACGTGTGCAAACACAATATCTTGCGATTTGCACTTTTCCCTCTTGACCTGCGCACACGAAAGTGTAATCAGGCAATTTCTGCGCATAATCCGCTATCTCATTGATATATGAATGTTTTTTAAGCCAAAAATAGTGCAAAAAAAGTCTTGACGCTGATCGTCATCGCGCCGTACCCTTTCGCCTCAAACACTAGATGTTGTGTTCCGAACGGCAGCTGAGTCCCATCGGTCTTCTGTTAAGTCACCCAAAATTTTGTTTTCGCGAGAACACCGCCATTTGTGTTCAGGTTTTAGCTCGATAATTATAACGGAGCGGCGTAGATACCCATGAATACGGTGGTCAAAATACAGCCCAAAGATGTTGGCAGCATTCCTTATCAAGAAGCCTCCTTCGACATCTGGGATAAGAAGTACCGGCTGACCTCGAAGGATGGCTCGCCCATCGACAAATCGATGGACGATACTTATAAGCGAGTCGCGCGCGCGCTTGCCGATGTGGAAAGCGAACCGAACCGCGAAGAGTGGAACGAGTCATTCCTGTGGGCCTTGCGTCACGGCGCCATCCCAGCGGGCCGCGTGACTTCGAATGCCGGTGCCCTTGAGCACAAGCCCGCGACCTCGACGATCAATTGCACCGTCTCGGGAACGATCCGCGATTCCATGGACGATATTCTGCAGAAGGTCCATGAGGCCGGGCTCACGCTCAAGGCGGGCTGCGGCATTGGCTATGAATTCTCGACCTTGAGGCCGCGCGGTGCGTACGTGTCGGGCGCGGGCGCGTACACCTCGGGTCCGCTGTCGTTCATGGATATCTACGACAAGATGTGTTTCACGGTGTCCTCGGCGGGCGGCCGGCGCGGCGCGCAAATGGGCACATTCGATATCGGACATCCGGACGCTCTGGAATTCATTCGCGCCAAGCGCGAGAACGGCCGCTTGCGGCAGTTCAATCTGTCCTTGCTGGTAACCGACGAATTCATGAAGTCCGTGAAAAACGACGGCGAGTGGACGTTGGCGTTCCCTCTGGGCCGTCAGGAATTCGAGGCCGAACGGCCGGATCTTTCCGACACCACGAAGTATGTGTGGCGCGAGTGGCCATACACCGAAGGCTATGTCGCGAATGAAGAAGGACTGGTGGCCTGCAAGATCTACAAGACTTTGCCGGCGCGGCGCGTGTGGGATGTGATCATGACCTCCACGTACGATTTTGCCGAACCGGGTTTCATCCTCATCGACAAGGTGAACGAGATGAACAACAACTGGTGGACGGAAAAGATCCGCGCCACCAACCCGTGCGGCGAACAACCGTTGCCTGCGTACGGCTCCTGTCTCCTGGGTTCGGTGAATCTCACCAAATTCGTGGTCGACCCGTTCACCGACGATGCCCGCTTCGACTGGGAATCCTATCGCAAGGTCGTGAAGATCTTCACGCGCATGCTGGACAATGTGGTCGAGGTCAATGGTTTGCCGCTGGCGCAGCAACGCGATGAAATCATGCGCAAGCGCCGTCATGGCATGGGGTTCCTGGGACTAGGTTCGACCATCACCATGCTGTGCATGAAGTATGGGTCGAAGAAGTCGGTCGCCTTCACGCAGAATGTTTCGCGCGAGATGGCGGTGGCGGGATGGGAAGCAGCGCTCGATCTGGCCAAGGAGAAAGGCCCGGCGCCGATCATGAACGAGGAGTTCACGGTCACGCGCGAGATGCTGCGCAAACGCCCTGAAATGGTGAAGGACGGCTGGCGGGTCGGGGCACGCGTGGCGGGAAGGGTGCTGCACGCGCGCTATAGCCGCTACATGCAGCGCATCGCAGAGGCTTCGCCGGAGTTGGTCGATGAACTCGCGGAAGTTGGTGCGCGCTTCACGCATCACACCTCGATCGCGCCCACCGGCACCATTTCCTTATCGCTCGCCAACAATGCCTCCAACGGCATCGAGCCGTCCTTCGCGCATCATTATTTTCGCAACGTACTGCGCGAGGGCAAGAAATCCAAGGAAAAGGTCGACGTCTTTTCCTTCGAGCTGTTGGCGTACCGGGAATTGATCAATTCGCGCGCCATGCCGAATTCGCAGGTGCCGGCCGAGAAGCTGCCGGACTACTTCATCGCGGCGGATGACATCGGCCCGAAGGAACACGTGGACATTCAGGCGGCGGCGCAGCTCTGGATCGACTCTTCGATATCGAAGACCGCGAATGTGCCCACCGACTACAAGTACGAGGATTTCAAGAATATTTACATGTACGCCTATGATCAGGGGCTCAAGGGCTGTACGACATTCCGCTTCAATCCGGAGGCGTTCCAGGGTGTTTTGGTCAAAGAGGACGACTTGAAGAACACCACGTACGTCTTCACATTGGAGGATGGGACGGAAGTCGAGGCGCGAGGCGATCAGGAGATCGAATACGACGGTGAAATGCATACCGCCGCGAATCTCTTCGATGCGCTGAAAGAAGGCTATTACGGGAAGTTCTGACCATGGCTCATATCAAAATCGGCAAGAAGATAGCGAAGTACCGCGTGCAGAAACCCGAGGCGAAGGAAGCTGCGCCTGCGCCCAAGGAGGCCTTGAAAGCCCAGGACAACGTCATATGGATGCACGAGAAGCTCGAGCGCCCCGAAGTCCTGATCGGCTCGACCTATAAAATAAAGACGCCGGTCTCCGACCACGCGATGTACGTCACCATCAACGACATCGTGCTCAACGAAGGCACGCCGCATGAACAGCGCCGTCCCTTCGAGGTCTTCATCAATTCGAAGAACCTCGATCATTTCCAATGGATCGTCGCGCTGACGCGGGTCATTTCCGCGGTATTCCGCAAGGGCGGCGACACGACATTCTTGGTCGACGAGCTCAAGGCGGTATTCGATCCGAAGGGCGGCTATTGGCAGCCGGGCGGCAAGTTCATGCCCTCAACCATCGCGGAACTGGGCTACGTCATCGAGAGGCACCTACAGTCGATCGGCTTGCTAAAGAAGCCGGAGCTCGACGTCCATCAGCGAAAACTGGTGGAGGACAAGCGCGCGGAGTTCGAGGCGCGCACCAAGCAGACCGATGCATTTTCCAAATCGCACTTTCCGGAAGGCGCGCAGCTTTGCGCGAAATGCAGCACCGCGGCGGTGGTCATGATGGATGGCTGCAACACCTGCCTGAATTGCGGCGATTCGAAGTGCGGATGAATTCGAAGCGTAATTGAAGGGGCCGGCGCAGGCAAAACGCCTGCGCCGGATTTAACGACTACTGGCCGCTGCTGCCGTCACCATCATCGCTGTGATCGTCCCTGCCGCCTTTTGGGTGCGGCGAGCACAGCCGTTTCGCGATCTCTTGGTCCTCATCGGTCGGCGTAATGTCCGTCAGCACGTTGCCTGCCTGCGCTTGCGCAATGAGGGTCGTTGCCGCCGTCGGCCGCAAAAACCGCTGCTTGACGGCCTCGTTGGCCGCATTCGTCACGACGCAGACGTAGCCCTGATGGGTGCCGTAGCGTTCCTCGACTGACCGGCGCGGATCGTGAGCGGCGATTCTCTGCGCCTTCGTCTCCTGGAATGGGAAGGATGACGCCGTCAGACCGCATTGCTGCCCCTTGTAGATACCGGCCGCAAAAGTATTCCAGCCGGTATAAGTCGCGAGCGGCGCCTGCAGCAGCACCGATCTCACGCCGGCAAATTCGTTGCCGTCGGAATCGACCTTCACCGCATAAGTAGGCAGCACTCTATCGATGATCGGCGGTTGAATCGTGACGATTCCGGTTTGGTTGCGATAATCGATATCCGGGCCGAAATCGAACAACTCGGCGAAATTGATCTGATTGCCCTGGAATGGATAGTTCGGTATTTCGGGAAAGCCCTCTTCCCGCTGCGTCGCGGGCACCAGCAATCGCTCCCGCAGTGTCGGATATGAGCTGCGCGGCATCTGCGTTCCATGCATGACCAGTTCCACGAAGTCGTCCTGCAGAGCATTGTTCGTGTCGGATTCGGGATTTGGGTTGGCAGGAAAAACGCAGCTGCCCGTCGGCGGCGGATTCGCTACGAAAGTGAAGCCGCCACTCCCGCCGCCGTGCGTCGTCGACGGATAGTAGTAGCGGTGAACGTTGCGCGGCAGCGGAATGTCTTCCTCCGCGGTGAAGCCGATCAGATCCGGCGACATTTTCTCGTCGTAGAACTCCAGAGAGCCGAAGGTTTCCAAAACTTCCGGGCAGGTTCGCGTGTCCGTGCAGCGATCGAGCAGGCCCTCGGCGGGAAAATGGCGCGCCTTGTTGGGATAGTGGGCCCACCACACGGGCGCTTCGTCGGCCATCATGTAGAGGTTGGTGATCACGTCGGGGAGCGCGAAGCGCACATTCATATATAGCTGACGACCGTCGATCTGCGGCCACGCACCATCGACGACCTGCCGATTCTGCTCATCCTGATTGAAGCCGAGGTGTATCGAGGAGCGGATGAAAGAGCCGGACTGCGACGCTCCGACCGTGATCACTTTGCGCACGGCATCGACGATCGGATTGGCAGTGCCGTTGAGGTCGGCGCTCGCATGATGGAAGAAGGAAATGATATCGCGGGTTGCGGCGTAGCCGACGCCGAGCACGAGCGGATTCTTCGCCGTGAACACCATCTCGTAAAGCAGGTCTGAGTTGAAGCCGTTGCGCAGGCAGATGCGCGTCGGATCAGGAGTGCCGGGGAAGGGCACGGTGCTGCAGTCCGCCCAGGCCCAATCCCCGCTCGGAATGAGGGTCTTGGAGCCATCGACGCCGGTAATCGTTTGCGAGGCGAGGCTCCAGAGTTCGGTCTTCTTCGTGTCCGTACTGAGCGGCTGATATGGCACAGGCGTGGTAAAGATGACCATCTGCGCCGTGTTGCCGGTAGCGTTTGCGATGTGGCCATAGACCGGGCCGGTGATCGTCGAGCCGTCGCGATTTTTGGCGACCGGCACCTGAATCACCTGCTGAGTCCCGCTGAAGGGAACGTTGAGCGGCGTACAGGGATAATCGGTCGCGCAGTGTGCAAGCAAATCGCCCTGCCACCCGCTCTGCAGATAAATGGCGCCGGGAACCACCGCCGCGGCGGTGGTTGGGATGGCGTTGCCGCCGCGGTTCGAGACCTCGTTGAACATCAGCCCGCTGGCTTTGCTCAAGTCGGCCGGCATGGTGATTTGAAAAGTCGCTATGTATTGGACCATGCCATGGGCGTCTCTTGGCGCAAGCTCGATGTCCTGGATGATCGTATTGTGCTGATCGTGCGGATCGAGCTCGCCGAACACCCGGCCTTTCAGCGTGACGTAGGGCCCGGCGGTGCCGATTGCGGCGCCGGCGAATGCCGGCGCGGCCGGAGAGTCTATGACGATGGAAGCGACGTGCGCCCGGGCCTCAATGGCCCAGCCCAGCGTTGCTGCGGCGATTGCCGTCAATGAGGCTGCGATGAATGGAAATTTCTTGTGTGCCAACATAACTCCTCCCACAAGTGATGATTGATTCTCGAACTGTTCCGGCGCCGCAAGTCGACGCCGGGATAATTCAATCAGGCAGCCGCTCTCCCTTGGTTTCAATGGCGAAGGGAATGATCAGCAGTCCGGCCACGAAGGCGACGGCGGTGCTCGCAACGGGAATTCCCAGACTGCCGTAGCTGTGAATCATGGACGCCAGCATGAAATTGACGCCGGCGCCGATTAAACGGCCGAATGAAGTTGTGAACGCGAACGCGGTGGCACGCACCGCCGTGCCGTATTGCTCGGGCAGCCATAAACTGAAGGTCGCGAAATTGCCGCCGAAGAAGCCGAGGAAGAAAAGAATCGTAATGAAAGTTGCCAGGCCATTCGTAAGATAGAAGGCCCAGCCGAAACTCAGCCAGATACAAATTGCCATGCCGACGAAGTACATCGCCAGGGTGGCCCGGCGGCCGATGCGCTCCGCGAGGGTTGGGACCAGCAGGCAACCCAAGATTGTGCCGATGGAGAGCAGGCCGGTAGCCAACGACGCCACGCGTACCGCGTCGGCTGCACCAATTCCCTGTTTTTTCGCCAGTGTGATGACTGCGGTGGGTTCGTAAACTGCACCGGCCCACAACCCGATGATTGCCACGGTCAGTAAAGCGGCATTGACGATGGTGCGGCGCCGATAGGGTGCGGTAAAAATCTGCTTGAGCGGACTCGCCGCTTTCGCGGCCGTCGCGACCGCAATCTTCGCCCAGCGTTCCGGCTCCTTTACCTTGAACATTATATAGAGCGAGAGAAACGCCGGCGTCAGACCGCAGAGAAACATCGCGCGCCAGCCGAAGTGCGCACCGACCGTGAAATTCAATGCGGCGGCGAGAAAGAAGCCGGCGTAATAGCCGGTCTGCAAATAGCCTGCGCCCATCTTGCGGCGATCTTCGGGCCATGCCTCGGCGACATACGTGCCGGCAAGTGCCCATTCGCCGCCGATGCCGATCCCCGCGAGCAGGCGAAACAAGCCCAACTCCCACACGTTCTGCGACAGCGCCGCAGCGCCGGTGAACACCGCGTACACGAGGATCGAGGCAGCAAGCACGCGGGTGCGGCCAAAGCGATCGGCGATCGGGCCCCACACAAACGCCAGTCCCCAACCGACCAGAAAGAGTGCGAACAGGATGGACCCCACAAATCCCACATTGGCCGGCGAGCCGTCCATCCCCGACTTCGGCAACAGCTCGGTCAATGCGGGGCTCAGTACCAAGGCATAGATGAACGAGTCCATGCCATCCAGGGTCCAGCCGGTCCAGGCCGCCCAGAATCCGGTGATCTGAGATCGGGAAAGCTTGCTGCGGACGCGGCCCGCGGCGTTGCTACCGACGCCATTCATAGTCGTGATTTCCCCTCGCGAATCTCTCAATTCAGCGCCAGCAGTACCAGTTTCGCCATTGCGATACTTTTGGATATTGTATACACTTCTCACATGGCAATTACAAGCTACGGATTCGGGAATCCACTCCTCGGGCGGCAGAGTTCGCCGGAGATCATTGTCGAGTCCCTGCGACGGGCGATTATCGAAGGTCACTTACGCCCGGGTGAATCTCTTCGACAGGAGAATCTGGCAAAGCACTTTGCCGTCAGCCGTATTCCTGTGCGCGAGGCCCTGCGGCAGCTCGAGAGCGAGGGTTGGGTGGTGTTGCAGCCCAATTACGGAGCGCGCGTCGCCACCTTGAGCGCAGAGGAAGTGCGCGAGATTTACGAGATTCGCGCTTCGCTGGAAGTGACGGCGCTGCGGCTGGCGGCGCCGCATCACACTGCACAAAGCCTGGAGGCTGTCGCCTCGATACTCAGCCGCTCTCACAGCGCCCTCGATCAGTCGCTGTACGCGCGGCACAACCGGGAGTTTCATCTCGCACTTTATGCGCCGGCCCATCGGCCGCGATTGTTCGCCTTGATCGATTCGCTTCATAGCCAGGGCGAGCGTTACCTGCAATTGAAGCTCACCATGCCGGCTCACAAACAGCAGTCGGATGATGAGCACGAGCTGATCTTCGAGGCGGTGCGCAGCGGTAAGATCGACGAGGCCGTGCGGATTCTCGAGGCGCATCTGCTGCAGACAGGCAATCTGCTGGCGAACTATCTCACTCGGCAGCTTGCAAAGCGCGGCGCGCGAGACCTCAAGGGCAAAGCCGCAAGATCCGCAGCCGCCTGAAGCGTAGGCACGGAGATACGCAAATGTTTATGAGCAATGCTGCAGCCGGCGCCCGCTCATGGACGAATTTGCGCGATTCCAAGGCGGCCCGCATGGCCGATCTTGGATCGCTGGCCAGCGGAAAGCTGATAAATCAGCGAGACATCGTCGAGGCTCTGCAAACCTTGATCCACTCGGGCGACCGAGTGGCGTTGGAAGGCGACAACCAGAAGCAAGCAGACTTCCTGTCGCGTTCTTTGGTGCAGGTCGATCCAGGCAGGCTGCACGACATCCACTTGTTGATTTCCACCATCAGTCGCCCCGAACACCTGACGCTGTTCGAAAGGGGCATTGCCCGCAAGCTCGACTTCTCTTTCGCCGGTCCACAGAGTCTGCGCGTGGCGCAGCTGCTCGAAGACGGAAAGCTGGAGATCGGCGCGATTTATACCTACGTCGAACTGTACGCACGCATGTTTGTCGATTTGACGCCCCAGATCGCCTTGGTGTGCGCGGAAAAGGCGGATGCGAACGGCAATCTATTCACGGGCCCCAACACCGAAGATACGCCTACGATCGTCGAGGCCACTGCATTTCGACACGGCATCGTCATCGCTCAGGTCGATGAGCTGACCGATGAGTTGCCGCGCGTCGACATTCCCGGCTCGTGGGTTGACTTCGTCGTCGTCGCCGACAGGCCGTTCGCGATCGAACCGCTCTTCACGCGAGACCCGCGCCACATCACTGAGCTGCAGGTACTGATGGGGATGCTGGTGATTCGCGGTATCTACCAGCGTCACGGCGTCACCGCACTCAATCATGGAATCGGGTTCGATACCGCGGCCATCGAATTGCTGCTGCCCACCTACGGTGAGTCGCTCGGCCTGAAAGGTAAAATCTGCCGCAATTGGGCTCTCAATCCGCATCCAACGCTGATTCCTGCGATTGAAAGCGGCTGGGTCGAGAGCGTGCACAGTTTTGGCAGCGAAGTCGGCATGGAGGATTACATCCGCGCCCGCTCCGATATTTTCTTCGTGGGGCACGACGGAAGCCTGCGCTCCAACCGCGTTCTATGCCAATTGGCCGGTCAATACGGCGTCGATCTTTTCATCGGCTCGACCTTGCAGATGGACGCTGACGCCAATTCATCGACAGTGACTCTGGGCCGCCTCGCCGGCTTCGGCGGCGCGCCCAACATGGGCCACGACCCCAGAGGCCGGCGTCATAGCACGCCGCCGTGGCTCAGCCTCATCACCGCGGACGCGCCGGTGGTGCGCGGCCGCAAACTCGTGGTGCAACTCGCCGAAACCTTCAAGAAGGGGGGCACGCCGACGATCGTCGAGTCGCTCGATGCCGTGGAAGTAGGCCGCCAGAATCACATGCCCATCGCACCGGTGATGATTTACGGCGACGATGTGAGTCATGTGGTCACCGAGGAGGGGATCGCGTATCTGTACAAAACCGACAGCGGCGAGGAGCGGCGCGCGGCCGTCGCCGCCGTCGCCGGCGCCACGAGCGTCGGGCTGCAGGCCAGCACCGCCCGCACGGCGGCACTTCGTCGGCGTGGAGTCGTTGCGTATCCGGAGGATCTGGGCGTGTCACCGCTGGCGGCACGGCGTTCGCTGCTGGCCGCACGCAGCATCGAGGACCTGGTTGCTTGGTCCGGCGGTCTCTATCAACCGCCCGCGCGATTTCGCAGCTGGTGACGCCATGTCCGCCAATCCGTGCAAGTTGTACAGATTCGATCTAAGCGCCGATTCCGGGCCGGAACCGCGGCGCGCCCTACAGCTCGCGGATCTCGCGGTCGACGTGCTGGCGGCAGAGGCCATGTTGACGCCCAAGCCTGCGCTGGTGGACGGACGCGGATCGGGCGTGCATCGCGATTTGGATTTGCCCAAGATGCTGAAGTCTGCCAGCTCCTTGCACGGCACATTTTTGAACATGGCGGAGGCGGCGGGCGCCGCCGGCCGGGAACCCAATCAGGCGCTGCGTGAACAGCTGGCGAGGATCGGACGCTCAGGGGAACGCTGCATGTTTGCCGCCACCGGCGGCAGCAATGCACATCGCGGCGCGATCTGGGTCCTCGGGTTGCTCGTCGCGGCGCGAGCGATTCAAAGTGACGAAAGTCCACGAGGAGGGACAGGCCCGCGAGAAACCGCTGCGCTGGCGGCTCGCATCGCTGCCTTTCCGGATCGTTATGCGCCGGCGCAGGATTCGCATGGCGCACGCGCGTGCCTGCGCTATGGCGTCAGGGGTGCGCGAGGCGAGGCGCTCGCCGGCTTTCCGCATGTGATCGACGTCGGCTTGCCGGCGATGTGGGCGGCGCGTGCCAAGGGTGCGGACGAAACCTGCGCGCGGCTCGATGCGCTCATGGCGATCATGGCCACGCTCGATGACACGTGCTTGCTGCACCGGGGCGGCTTATCTGCGCTGCAAGCGGCGCAACGCGGCGCTCGCGATGCGCTGATGGCCGGAGGCAGTTCCAGCGCCGCGGGCCGTCGCGCGCTGCTGCGCCTCGATGCCGAACTGGTCAAGCGTGATGCCTCGCCGGGCGGGTGTGCCGACTTATTGGCTGCGTGCATTTTCCTCGACAGCGACCGCAAGAAGCCGTCCGCAACTGTACGGACAAGGTGATCCAATGGAAAAGATTCAATTCGATTATCCGGCACTGCACAGCGTGCCGCAGCGCGTGCACGTGGGTGTCGTCGGATCCGGGGATCTCGAGGTATTGCTGGAGCCTTCCGCCGATGCGCGAACGCACGTCCTCGTGAACACGAGCGTGGACGGATTCGAAGCGACCTGGAAGAACGTACTCGACCGGTTTTTTGCGCGCTTTCAGGGTGCGGTGTCGATCGAGATCAACGATTTCGGGGCAACGCCAGGAACGGTGATGCTGCGCTTGGCGCAGGCGGTGGAAGGATTGCGCGCATGAACACCGATGCGGCATCACGGGCCGGATACAGGCGTTTTCTTGAACGCCACAGCTTCATTGAAATGAACGCGCGCGAGCGTGTGCGCGCCGTTCTCGATCCCGGCACTCTGCGCGAGATGCTGGGTCCCTTCGATCGCATCAAGTCGCCGTGGCTGCCCCTGCAGGGGATAGTCGCGCAGGCGGACGACGGGGTCGTGCTGGCGCGAGGCACACTGGACGGCAAGCCCGCCGTAATAGCGGCTATCGAGAGCGCCTATCAAGGCGGCAGCATGGGAGAGGTTTCCGGCGCCAAGATTGCCGCCGCTCTGGAGCTCGCACTCGAGGACTGCGCACAGGGGCGGCTCATACTACCCGTGCTGTTGTTTGAAACCGGGGGCGTGCGCCTGCAAGAGGCCAACTTAGGTCTGGCGGCGATCGCGGAAATTCATGCCGCCATCATTGCGCTGCGCCGCTACGTTCCGGTGGTCGGAGTCATTGCCGGCATGGTGGGCTGTTTCGGCGGAATGTCGCTGGCAGCGGCCTTGTGCACCCACCTCATCGTCACGCCTCAGGCCCGCTTAGGGATGAACGGCCCCGAAGTCATTGAGCAGGAAGCGGGCATCGAAGAAATGGATGCGGCGGACCGTGGGCTGATCTGGAGCCTGATCGGCGGCGAGCAACGTTTCGCGACGGGCTTCGCCGACGATCTTTTGGAGGACGATGCCGACGCCATTGCCGCGGCCGTCAGAAAAGCATTTTCCACGGCACCGGCGTCCGCGCCGGCGCCGATGCGCAGCAGGCAGGTGGAGCGCTACCGTGAACTGCTGCGGAGCATCGATCCGAACCAGCCTCCGGACGGCGAATCGCTGCGCAGGCTGTGGCAACCAAGGCGCATGACATGAGTGCGAAATCGGACGTCTCCCCCCGCGGCCGGATTTGGTTCGACGCATTGACCGGCGCGGCAGCGAACTTGAGCAGCCTGCGAAGCGTGTGCGTCGCCGATGCTCCATTAGGAGGCCAGGCTGCGCGCTTCATCGCGGTGGTACCGGATGCGCAAAACCGCTTCCCGCGTGCACGTGGCGGCGAGGTGGGCCTGGATGAAGGCTGGGCTTTGGCGCATCACGTGCGCGCGACGATCGCTGAAGACAAGGACGGTGCACGCCGCCCGCTCATCGCCATTGTCGATGTCTCGAGCCAGGCTTATGGGCGGCGTGAGGAATTGCTCGGCATTCATTTGGCCTGTGCCGCGGCGGCGGACGCGTATGCCTCAGCACGTCTGGCCGGCCACGCGGTGATCGCGCTGCTGGTGGGCAAGGCCATGTCAGGCGCTTTTCTCGCGCATGGCTATCAGGCCAACCGCATAATCGCACTCGATTCCCGCGAGGTCATGGTGCAAGCCATGGGAAAGCAGGCAGCGGCGCGTGTTACCCGCAGCAGTGTTGAAGAAATGGAAAAGCTCGGCGAGCGGATCGCACCGGTCGCCTACGACATCCGTTCCTACGCCAGTCTGGGCTTACTGCATAAGCTTATCGAGGGAATCGATGCCGATTCTCCCTCGCGCGCCGACGTGGGCAGGGTGCGTGAGGAACTCGTGGGTGCAATCACCGATGCGCGCGCCGGCGCCCCTGACCTGGCCAGCAGGCTTTCCTCTGCGGCAGCTCGCAAAATGCGCGCGGCGTCGATCGAAGTGCGTCGGCGTTTGGCGGAACAGTGGCGCGCAGCGGAGCAAGGAGGCTCCCCGGAGCAAGGACGCTCAGCCGAGCAAGCACGCTCAGCCGAGCAAGCACGCTCAGCCGAGCGACGCGATGTCCGCTCATAGCGTGCCGAGCGTGCATTCGCTGCTGCGTCTCTGCAGTACGGACGCGCTCGAGTGGGAATCGGAGCCGCCGGAGTGGGTATCAGAGAGCTTGTCGCGTGCGCCTTTCGTGGTCATGCGCCGGCCGCTGCCGCGGCCCGAAGCATTTCCTGTCGGTATACGGGGCGCGGTGCGTTCGCAGCGAGCAGCCGCGTGGATTCCGGTTGGCGCGGCGCAGGAATGCATCACACCGCAGATGCTGGCGGCTCAACATGCCTGGCGGCAGCACCGGGACTTCGCCATCATGCCCGCCGTCGCCGCGCTCGAGGAAGTGGCCGCGATCTTTGACGGCTACGGACTGGCAGGCCGATGGGGTCCGGGAGGGAGCGTCGGCTTCGAATTGGCCAGCGGCGTTGCCTCGACCACGCCGACCAGCGATCTAGACATCGTATTGGCAGCCGCAGTTTCAATGGCCCGCGCCGATGCTGCCCGTCTGCACGCAGAATTGTCGGCGCTGAAAGTGAAAATCGATGTGTTGCTGGAAACGCCGAACGGCGCAGTGGCACTCGCCGAATATGCAAAGAGCGTCGATGCGATCCTGGTGCGCTCGCCGCAAGGCCCGCGTCTCGCGCGCGACCCTTGGAGGGCTGATTTAGAAGCCTGCCCGGCGTGAGCGCCGCTTACCTCTTTCCAGGGCAGGGCGCCCAGACTCCCCTCTTCCTGCATAGATTGTCCGAACATCCTGTGGTGAAGCAGACATTGGACGAGGCCGCCGAGGCGCTCGGCACTGATGTGTCGACGCTGGATACCGCGCAGGCTCTCCTATCCACGAAGAACGTGCAGCTGAGCGTGCTGGTTGCCGGCGTCGCGGTCGCCCGCGCACTTTCATATGAAGGAATGCAGGTCGATGCGGCCGCGGGCCTGTCGGTGGGTGCATTCGCCGCCGCGGTTGCTTGCGGCGCCTTGGGTTTTGCCGATGCACTGGCGTTGGTGAAAATACGCGGCGAATGCATGGAGCACGCATACCCGAAAGGCTACGGCATGGTTGCTTTCGCCGGACTCGATGAACGCCAGGTGGCCGCAATCCTCGAGAGGGTCGGCGGGGCGGACGCGCAGATTTACATCGCCAATATCAACGCCCCGACCCAAGTCGTCGTGTCCGGCGCCGATCCGGCGCTGGATGCCGCCATGAAGCTGGCGCGCGAGCGGGGCGCGCGCCGGGCGGAACGTCTGGCGGTCAATACCCCATCGCACAGTCCGCTGCTGCGTACGGTCTCAGAACGGCTTGCGGCGGCGATGCGGACAGTCGAATTTCATACTCCGCAGGCGCTCTACGTGAGCAATCGCCGAGCACGAGTGATACGTGATGCGGCGGGAGTGCGCGAAGATTTGATACTCAATGTCGAGAACGTAGTCCATTGGCACGACTCGGTGACGGTACTTTATGAACTGGGCGTGCGATTCTTCGTCGAACCGCCGCCGGGCCAGGTATTGACACGGCTCGCGCAGGAGGCGTTCCCCCTGGCGCGGGCAATAGCCGCCGAAGACGTACCGATCCGCTCCATCGTTCAGGCAGCGCAGCGCTCGATGTAGCAAAGAGCTACGGCAATCGCCAAAAGTTGGATAACATGTCGGTGTGAGTATCCCGACCTCTGCGTCCCGCGCAAAGAGCTACGACGTCATCGTCGTCGGCTCGGGCGCCGCGGGCGGACAAACGGCCTATACGTTGAGCATGGAAGGCGTCAAGGTGTTGATGCTGGAAGCGGGGCGCAAATACGTGCCCGAACAAGAAACGCCCATGTTTCAAACGCCGGATCAGGCTCCCTTGCGCGGCGCCTCGACGCCGGAAAAAGACTTCGGGTTCTACGACGCCACGGTCGACGGTGGCTGGACGGTTCCCGGAGAGCCGTATGTGCAGTCCACGAGCGATCCGCATGGGCGCTTCGCCTGGTGGCGCTCGCGCATGCTCGGCGGACGGACCAATCACTGGGGCCGCATCTCCTTGCGCAACGGGCCTTACGATTTCAAGCCTCACACCCGCGACGGCTTGGGGATGGACTGGCCCATCGCCTACGAGGATGTGGCGCCTTACTACGACAAGGTAGAGCGGCTCATCGGCGTGTACGGCACCTCCGAGGGACTCGAGAATACGCCAAACTCCTCGCCGGGTTGTCTTCTGCCTCCGCCCGCGCCCTTGGTCAGCGATTATCTGGTGCAGCAACGCGCACGGCGCTTGGGGATTCCCATCGTGGCCGGACATCGCGCGGTGCTTACACAGCAGCTCGATTTCAAGCGCTCGCCGGCGCTCTTGCATCCCGGCAACCTGAAGGCGCAAAAAATAATTGCGCAGCATATGCAGCAGCGAGCGGCCTGTATCTGGGCGACCGACTGCGGCCGCGGCTGCTCGATCCGCGCGAACTATCAATCGCCCACCGTGCATCTGCCGCCTGCGCTGGCGACCGGCAACCTCGACATCGTGTGCAACGCCATGGTCAGTCAAGTGGTGCTGGGCCGCAACGGTCTCGCCAAGGGCGTGAAGTACTTCGATAAAGTCAGCGGCGCGGAACATCAGGCGAACGCGCGGGTGATCGTGCTTGCCGCCAGCGCCTGCGAAACTGCGAGAATTCTCCTCAATTCGAAGAGTGCATCGTTTCCGCATGGCCTCGCCAATTCCAGCGGCAAGGTCGGGCGCTACATCATGGACACTGTGGGCAGCGACTTGAGCGGCCAAATCCCCCTGCTTGAATCGCTGCCGCCGCAAAACGAAGACGGAGCCAGCGGACACGCGTTTTACGCGCCGTGGTGGGGATATCAGGATCAGCAAAAGGGCAAGCTGGGATTCGCGCGCGGCTATCACATCGAGTTCGGCGGCGGTAGACGCATGCCGGGAGCCGGCACGCTGCACGGGATCGAGCGCTTCACCGGCGGCAGCTACGGCAAGAAGCTCAAAGAGGACGCGCGTCGATACTATGGATCGTTCGTGGGCTTCGCCGGCCGCGGCGAAATGATCCCGAATGAGAATTCCTACTGCGAGATCGACCCGAACGTGAAGGACAAATGGGGCATCCCGGTGCTGCGCTTTCACTGGAAATGGTCCGATCATGAGACGCGGCAGGCCGCGCACATGCAGAAGACTTTTGCGGACATCGTGCAGGCGATGGGCGGACGCGTGATGGGCAAGGTGCAGAACGACGGGGCCGAAGCGATCGCACCCGGGGGCTTCATCATCCATGAAGTCGGCGGCGCGATCATGGGTGCCGACCGCCAAACTTCAGTGACCAATCAATGGTGCCAGACCTGGGACGTCAAGAACCTGTTTTTGACCGACGGCGCCGTATTCGCTTCCAATGCGGACAAGAATCCAACCTTGACCATCATGGCATTGGCGTGGCGATCGGCTGATCACATTGCCGATAGGATGCGGAGGAAGGAGCTGTGACGGATCGGCGAACGACGATCAAGTGGATGCTTAGCGCTGCGGCTTCGATGCCTCTGTGGAATTCACGTGGATTCGCCCAGGAAGTGACTACGTGGCCCGCGGTTCGCGGCTACGGCGGGGATCCGGACCTGACCAAGCTGTACCGGCCCGGCGATGTCTGGCCGCTGACGTTATCTGCGCCGGAGCGGCGCACCGCCAAGGCGCTCTGCAACGTAATCCTGCCCGACGACGGGCGCTCGCCCGATGCGAGCAGCGTGGGAGTGGTGGATTTCATCGACGAATGGGTGAGCGCGCCGTATCCGCGCCAGATTCAAGATCGCCCGCTGGTACTCGAGGGCTTGGCATGGATGGACGCCGAAGCCCTGCTGCGGTTCGAAAAATACTTTGCGGAAATCGACGAATCCCAGCAACACGCGATATGCGACGACATTTGCTATGAGCCGAATGCGAAACTTAAGTTCGCGCGGGCCGCGACGTTCTTCGCGCGCTACCGCGATCTGACCGTGGGCGCCTTTTATTCGACGCCGGCTGGTTGGAAAGACATCGGCTATATCGGCAACGTTCCGCTGACGAAATTCGAGGGACCCCCGGCGGAACTGCTGCAAAAACTTGGTTTGGGTCCAGAGCACACATGAGCGTCAATTCGAACCATCACACTCCCGCGCGGCTCGGCGTGGGATTCGTCGGTTCCGGCTTCAATGCGCGTTTCCATATGCAGGGCTTCCAAGCCGTGCGGGATGCCGACGTGCGCGGCGTCTGGAGCCCTAATCTCGAGCACGCGAGCTCGGCGGCGGCGCTGGCGCGCCATCTCGACATCGGCACCGCCAAGGCGCATGCGTCGATCCGCGATATGGTGGCCGACCCGCTAATCGATGCGCTGTGGCTTACCGGACCGAACCACATGCGGCTCGAGAACATGGAAGAGATCGTCCACGCCCTCGAAGGCGGCGTGGGCACGCTGCGGGGCATTGCCTGCGAGAAGCCGCTGGCGCGAAATGTCACTGAAGCCAAGCGCATGGTGGAGCTGGTCAAGCGCAGTGGCGTCGCGCACGGCTATTTGGAAAATCAGGTGTTCGCGCCGCAGATCGAAGCCGGCCGCTCGAGAATCTGGGCGCGTGGCGCCGCGACCACGGGGCGACCCTATCTGGCGCGTGCCTCGGAGGAACACAGCGGACCGCATGCGCCGTGGTTCTGGCGCGGAGAGCTTCAAGGCGGCGGCGTGCTGAATGACATGATGTGCCACTCGGTCCTGTTGGTGCGCCATCTGCTGACCCAGCCGGGTGCTGCGCGTTCATCAGTGCGGCCGGTTCGCATCACCGGCCACATCGCCAGCCTGAAATGGTCGAAGGGCCCGTACCCCGCGAAACTTGCCGCGCAATATGGCAGGGAAGTCGACTACACCAAGCGGCCGTCCGAAGACTTTGCCAGCGTGAGCATCGAGTTTGCGACCCCCGAAGGCCAGATCTTGATCGGCGAGGCCTCGACCTCGTGGAGTTTCGTAGGCGCGGGGCTGCGCCTGTCGGCCGAGCTCCTGGGTCCGGAATATTCCATGTCCTGGAATACCTTGGACAGCGGGTTGAATCTGTTTTTTTCGCGCGAGGTTCGCGGCGCGACGGGCGAGGATCTGGTCGAGAAGCAAAATGCGGAGATCGGATCGATGCCGGTGGTGGCGAGCGAGGCTGCCGCCTACGGCTATGAAAGCGAAGACCGGCATTTCGTGAGGGCATTCCTCGGCAAGGAAGCGCCGCGGTTGACCTTCGATGACGGACTGGAGGTAGTATCGCTTCTGATGGCCGCTTATATGAGCGCCGAACAGGGCAAGACGCTGGATTTTCCGCCGCCTGGCCTCGATACATTTGTTCCCGCGGTCGCCCGCGGAGAGTGGAGATCAACATGATCCATGGCCGGATTCTCGGGAAGGCAGCGCTGCTTGCGAGCGCGTGGTTGTTGGCAACGGGGGTGGGAACCGAGGTGAGTGCACAGGGGACGGCGCCGACAGCAAAGTGGCACACGCTGTTCGACGGAAAATTGCTCGACACCTTTCGCGGCTGGCGCTCGGAGGGCATGCCGGAGGGTTGGCATGTCGTCGATGGCACGCTCTCCAAGGAAGGCGACGTTGACGACCTGGTGACCAAGAAGCAATTCGGCAATTTCGAGTTCGAGCTCGAATGGAAAATCGGCAGAGAAGGCAACAGCGGCGTTTTCTATCGGGCCACGCGCGAGTACGACCACATTTACTGGAGCGGCCCGGAGTATCAATTGCTGGATGACGCCAACGCGCCCGATGGCCGCAGTCGGCTCACTGCGGCCGGGGCGGCGTACGGCCTGTACGGTCCTCCAGCCGGCGTGGTCAAACCGTTCGGTGAGTGGAACAAGACGCGCATCATCGTCAATGGCGATCACGTCGAGCATTGGCTGAACGGCCAAAAAGTTGTCGAATATGACTTCGGCAGTCCCGACTGGAGGGCCAAGGTCGCGGCGAGCAAGTTCTCGAAGTACCCCAACTACGGATTGGCCAAAAAAGGCTTCATCGGCATTCAGGGCGATCATCCCGGCTCCTTGCAATTGCGCCACATCAGAATCCGCGAACTGCCATGACCCAAGCGCGCCTCGCGCTGATGATGTTCCTGGAATACTTCATCTGGGGCGTGTGGTTCGTGACCATGGGCACCTATCTCGGGGCGACCCTGCATTTCACCGATTCCCATATCGGCCTTAGCTACGGCGCGACGGCGATCGGTGCGCTGGTCTCGCCTTTTTTCATCGGCATCGTCGCAGACCGCTGGTTCGCCAGCGAAAAGCTGCTCGCCGCGCTGCATCTCGTCGGCGCCGCCCTCATGTGGATGGTGTCGCAGCAGACGGCGTTCGCGACGTTTTATCCGCTGCTCATTCTTTACGCGCTGTGCTACATGCCGACGCTGTCCTTGACCAATTCCATCGCCTTCCATCACCTGAAGGATTCCAGCAGCTTTCCGTACGTGCGCGTACTCGGCTCCATCGGTTGGATCGTCGCGGGGATTCTGGTCGGCAAGAGCCTGCATGCCGATGCCCTGGTGCTGCCGATGCAAATCTCCGCCGGCGCATCGCTGTGCATGGCTGCGTACGCGCTGCTGTTGCCGCACACGCCGCCGAAGGCCGCGCGCGGCAAGTTCAGCTTGCGCGACGCCTTGGGGCTGGACGCGTTGCAGTTGCTCAAGAAGCGCGACTTCCTGATTTTCGTGATCGGCTCGTTCCTGCTGTGCATTCCCCTGCAGTTTTATTACACCTTCGCCAATCCGTTTTTGAACGAGATCAAGGTGCCGGAGGCGGCCTTCATTCAAACCTTCGGCCAGATGTCCGAGGTGTTTTTCATGCTGTTGCTGGCTTACCTGCTGCGCAGATTCGGCATCAAAGTCATCATGCTGGTCGGCATGATGGCATGGGCCCTGCGCTACTTCGCCTTTGCCAACGGCAATGCCGGGAGCGCCATGTGGCTGATCTATGCGGGCATCCTGCTGCACGGCGTGTGCTACGACTTTTTCTTCGTCGGCGGCCAGGTGTACACCGATCAGCGTGCCGGCGAAACGATACGCGCCGCCGCGCAAGGCCTGATCAATTTCGTGACCAATGGCCTGGGATACTTTGTCGGCGCGTTCGTCTCCGGCGCCATCGTGAATCGCTATGCCGTCAACAATTCAAGCTGCAGCGATGCGGCGGCTGCCGCGCACGACTGTCTGCAGGTGACGCACGATTGGCATGCGATCTGGCCGATTCCCGCCACGGCCGCCCTCGCGATCTTCGTGGTGTTCGGCCTGGTCTTTCGGCCCGGCGCGGAACGCAAAAATGCCGCCGCTGCGGCCTAGCTCAAGCCTGTCGAGTTTTCCGCAGCGGCTCTTTTAAGGCTTGGAAGCGCTTGCGGGCTCGGTTGCCGGGGCGGCCGCCTTGGCCGCTGCCAGTGCCTTGACGATCGCACCGAGCTGTCCGAGCGCAGCGGCATCTTCGGCGCTCACCGGCGGATTCTTGCAGCGCGGATCGGTGCGTTGCAGTGCCCCGCTCATGGCGCGCGTGATGGGAATCCCATCGCAACCGTGATTGTTGTCGCAGACCAGGTCGAACTCCGGACGCGCCTTGACGTGGCAGTTGAAGCAGTTGCCGCCGAATCGATTGTTGACGTCCTGGACGCCCCGAACGTGGATCGTCGAACTCGTGGGGGAGATGTTCAACTCAAAGAATTCCCAATCGCGAGTGTTGGCGTTGAAGCCTTTGTCGCGCTTGACCATGACTTCGGTGGGCACGAGCTGCAGCACGGAGCCGACCGGATAGTCCCCGGTCGCCGCCTGCGCGACTTTGACGGTGCCGGCCAGATTGCCGGCGAGATTGTCCACATAGAAGTGCCGCACATGCGTCATTTCGGTGATGCATTTGAACGATGCGTCGCTGATGGGGAAGGATGCTGAGGCTGCGGGCGCCGCCCCGAGAGCCGCCGGGCCCACCAGCAATACGGAAGCGACGGTACAGGCTTTCAGAATGGCGGACGCTGCCGGCTGAATCTTATTCATGGTTACCTCCCTTGGATTTTCTATCGCGATCGATTGCACGATGTTACAGACCTGTAAGCATCGCTGCGAGTCCAATTGGGGGACAATGAGTCGGCAGAATTATTCGCTGTACGCGCGCCAACGAGGTTGCCGATTTGTTTATTAAGTCGAATCGCTTTCATTGGCTTGGCTTAGCGCTGCTGCTCGCGCCGTTCATCTGGTGCACGCCGGTGCGTGCCGAGACATCTAATGCGTTCGCCTATCCGCCGGAACTCGAGCCGGACGTGCGCTTTTGGATTCGCGTCTATACCGAGGTCACTACCGATCAGGGCCTACTGCACGACGACTGGTACTTAGGCCTGGTTTATGAGGTGCTGCGCTTTGATCCGTCCGATTCGCCGCGGCAGCGCGAGCACATTGTCGAGCAGGCCAAGGCGCGCTATGCGGCCCTGCTGCGGCGCTTTGCGGCGGGCGACACCGAAGACTTAACGCCGCATGAGCGCCGCATTCTGCATGACTTCGGCGACAAGACCACGCCGGCGGGGTACCGCGAGGCCATCGAGCGCATTCGTTTTCAGCTCGGTCAGGCGGACCGTTTTCACGAAGGTCTGATCCGGGCGCAGGCGTACGAGGCGAGCATTTCGCGCGTTCTCGCCGACCGTGGCGTGCCACCGGAAATCGGCGCTCTGCCGCACGTCGAGTCGTCGTTCAACCCGGCCGCGTACTCTCGCGTGGGCGCCGCCGGCCTGTGGCAGTTCATGCCGGGCACAGCACGGCGCTATATGCGCGTGGACGGGGTGGTGGATCAGCGCCTGGATCCCTATAGCGCCACTGAGGCGGCCGCCAATCTGATGCTCTACAACTATCGCCTGCTCGGCAGCTGGCCCTTGGCGGTGACCGCCTACAACCACGGACCGGGCGGCTTGCGGCGCGCTCAGGATGAACTCGGGACGAACAATATCGCCGTGATTGTGAAGCACTATCAGGGCGCAACTTTCGGATTCGCCTCGCGGAATTTCTACGTGGCGTTTCTCGCGGCGCTCGAGGTCGATCGCAACGCCGAGAAATACTTCGGACCCCTCACGCATCTGCCGGACACACAGAGCACCGTGGTGACGTTGCCCGACTATGTTGCGGTCGACGCCCTCGCCAGGGCCTTTAAGGCCGATTTGGGGGCACTGCGCGTTTTGAATCCGGCCCTGCGCCCGCCTGTATGGAATAAATCACGCTTGGTGCCGCGCGGCTATGAGTTGCGCATACCGGGCTCGCTGCCGGCCGCCGATATCACGGCTGCCTGGACGCGCCTGGTTCCCGCAGAACGCTTTGTGGCGCAAAGGAACGACGGTACGCACCGTGCGCGGCGGGGCGAGACGCTGGCGGGCATAGCGGCGGTCAGCGGCGTTGCGCTGAATCGCTTGCTCGCGGCCAATGGCCTAAGTGCAACGCGCGAGTTGACGCGCGGCGAAGTGGTGCGCATCCCCATGCCGGCATCGCGGGCCGACGGCTCCGCCGCAGGCGTCGCCGCCGCCACCGCCACTGCTGCCCTCACCGCCACCGCCACCCCGCCCACCGCGGCATTGCCCGCCGTCGAATCGCCGGCCGCGCCCGCAGCATTTGCGGCCGAGTCCGCGCTTGCGCGCCTGCCGCCGCCACCACGCGAGCCGGTCTCGGAACGGCAGGCCGAAAGTACCGCTTTGCTGCCGGCCGCGTCGCCTTCCGGCAACGTCGACAGCGCGGATTACGGCGTCGGCGAGAACAACACCGTGGTGGTGCAGGCGGCGGAAACTCTCGGGCATTTCGCCGATTGGTCCAAAGTCAGCTCTGCCTCGTTGCGCACGCTGAACAAGTTGCATAAGAACGCCATGGTCACGCTCGGTCACAAGGTAAAGCTGGATCTGTCGCAGGTCAGCGCGGCGCAATTCGAGGCGGCGCGGCGCGACTATCATCGGCAATTGCAGGAGAGCTTTTTTGCCGCCCACAGAATCTCAGGCACGGAAAACTACGTGGTGAAGAAGGGCGAATCGCTGTGGATCATCGCGCAACAACATTCGGACTTGCCGGTATGGCTGGTAGCCGAATACAACCCTGACGTGGACTTTGGCGAAGTTCGGCCCGGCACGACAATTGCCTTGCCGCGGGTCGAGGCCATCAATCGTCAGTGATACCACGCGCATGCATGTAGTCGGTCAGCGTTTCGCGGGTAGCGCCGGAGGCCACGAAGCTCACGACGGAATCATCCGCTGCGCGAACGTCGAGTTCCAGCTTCTCGCTGCCCGCCATTTGCTTGAGCATCTCCACCGTCAGCTCGAAGTAGGCCGTTTGCCCCCAGGATGCAACGGGTTGGTAGGCGCCTCGGCCCAATTGCGGCGCATCGATGGGGGTGAGCACGCGCGTGCCGTTATCCAGAACGATGGTCAGGGCCGCGTTCGAGCGAATGTCCGCAATGGGGCGGTCGGTCCCCGGTGCGATATGCACCCACAGGCCATAGACGATGGAACCGCTGCGATCCCATTCAACCGGACCCAGGTAGGCGAAGCTCAAGCGCTTGCCCAGATTGGTGATGACGTGCAGTCCCCCTTGTCGAAGGCTCGGCACCAGTTCGATCGGCTCCTTGAGCGAGCCGACGGTCATGGCGGTGCGATCGTCCAGGTACTCCACCGGCTTAATGGAGGACGGAGTGCTGCATGCAGAGAGCAACACAAAACTTACGCAAATGGCAGCCGAAGGCAGGCGCATGCCCCCAAGTATACCGGGACGTGAGCCAGAGCCGATTATTGAGTTGTGGCTACCAGGTATACTTTTGCCAATGGTTATGCGATTAGGCCGTTTTTCGGCGATAAGTGCGTGGATATGTCTGGTGATGGCGACGGGTGCGCTCTCTACCAGCGTTGCTTTCTCCTCGGAAAGCGAGCTCGCTGATCGCGTTGTGGTCCATAAATCCGAGCACAAGCTGTACTTGTATAACGGCACGCATCTGATGGGCGCGTACAAGGTGGCGCTCGGCTTGAGCCCGGTCGGGCAGAAGGAACGAGAGCGGGACTTCAGAACACCCGAAGGCCACTACTTCCTAGCGCGGCGCAATACTCGCAGCGACTACTTTCTAGCCATTCAAGTGACTTATCCGAACAAAGAGGATGAGCTGCGAGCCCACAAAAAAGGCTGGGCTCCGGGGGGCTCCATCATGATCCATGGTTTCCCTAATTCACCGCACCATCCTTCGGCGTATTATGAGTCGAACGACTGGACCGACGGCTGCATAGCTCTATCGAACTCCGACATGGTCGAAGTGTGGATGCGCACGCAGGACAATATTCCGATCGATATCTATCCTTAAGTAAGGTGCTGCGTGGAAGCCTCGATTCTATCGTCTGACATGGTCGATGCGCGGGTGGCCCCTAAAGGCAGCTTGGAGCACCTCTCCCAGCAGGAGATCGCCAAACTGCTGGATTCCAGCCAGGGCGGCCTCTACCCATTGTTTCGCAAGTGCGCGCTGGCGGTGCTGAATTCCGGCAGCGAGATCGACGATGCGCGGGTCATATTCGAAAAGTACCGCGATTTCGAGCTGCGCATCGTTCGCCAGGCTTGGGGCATCAAGCTCGAGATCAAGAATGCACCGGCCGCAGCGTTCGTCGACGGTGTGATGATCCGGGGCTTGAAGGACCATTTGTTCGCGGTGCTGCGCGATGTGGTGTTCATCTCAAATGAGATCATGGACAGCGGCCGCTTCGATCTGAGTTCCTCATCGAGCATCACCAACGCGGTGTTTCACATCTTACGGAACGCGCGAGTATTGGAATTGCAGGTGCGGCCGAATCTGGTGGTTTGCTGGGGCGGCCATTCGATCCGTCGATTCGAATACGACTACACCAAAAAGGTGGGCTACGAGCTCGGGCTGCGCAGCCTGGACGTCTGCACGGGCTGCGGCCCCGGCGCGATGAAGGGCCCCATGAAGGGAGCCACCATTGGGCATTCCAAGCAACGCATCACCGACGGACGTTACTTGGGGATCACCGAGCCCGGAATCATTGCTGCCGAGCCGCCCAATCCCATCGTGAGCCAATTGGTCATCATGCCGGACATAGAAAAGCGCCTGGAGGCATTCGTGCGCCTGGGCCACGGCATCGTCATCTTCCCGGGCGGCGCAGGCACGGCCGAAGAGATCTTGTACCTGCTGGGCATTCTGCTCGACCCGGCCAATCAAAAGCTGCCGTTTCCCGTGGTATTCACCGGTCCCGCGGACAGCGCCGAATATTTCCAGCAGATCCATCACTTCATCGGCGCGACCCTGGGAGCGGCGGCACAGGCGCGCTACAAAGTGATAATCGACGATCCCGCCGGGGTGGCGCGCGCAATGGTGCAGGGATTGGCGGAGGTGCGCGACTACCGCCGCCAGGCGAGCGATTCCTACGGCTTCAATTGGCTGCTGAAAATCCCGTTGGAGTTCCAGCGGCCGTTCGAGGTCACGCATGCCTCGATGCGCGCGCTTCGCCTGTCGCTCGATCAGCCCGTGCATGAACGCGCCGCGAACCTGCGCCGCGCCTTCTCCGGGATCGTCGCCGGCAACATCAAAGAGTACGGGGTGAATGCGATCGAGCGCTACGGACCCTTTGAGCTGGCCGGCGAGCCCGCCATCATGGAGCCGCTCGACAAGCTGTTGCGCTCGTTCGTGGCGCAGGGCCGCATGAAATTCACGGGTGCCGAATACAAGCCCTGCTACCGACTCGTTGCATGACGGAAACGTTGCGCATCCGCTATGGTTTCGACCTGCCGAACGGCTCAAAAAAGCACGTCGATCTGTGCTTCGATCCGAAGAATTTCCGGCTAACCAATGAAGTGCCGGCCGAGCCGCCGTTTTGGACGGAGTTGAAGTTCAGTCAATGCGCGAACTGTCCCCTGAGCAGCGAAGAACACACGCACTGTCCGTCGGCGCTGCACATGGCGCCGGCAGTGGAGTTGCTCAAGGAGCTCGTGTCGTTCGATACGGTGGGGGTGACGGTCACCCAGGCCGAACGCACGGTGCACGCCGAAACTTCTGCGCAGCAGGCCTTGAGTTCCGTGCTGGGATTGATCATGGCGACGTCGGGCTGCCCCTGGACCGATAAGCTGCGTCCGATGGCGCGATACCATCTGCCCTTCGCGAGCGAAGCGGAAACCGTGTATCGCAGCGTCTGCATGTTTCTGTTGGCGCGCGAGCTCATGGGGACGGCCGAATCTTCAGGATTCGCCGAACTCAAGGATTTGTATGATAACTTGCACGTCGTGAATCGCGATATGTCACGCCGCTTGGGCGCGGCGACGAGAACTGATCCCGCGCGCAACGCCATGGCGCTGTTGGATTCATACACGACGTTATTGCCCGCGGCGCTCGAGTCCCAACTTACGGACCTGAAGCCGCTGTTCGATGCCTGGCGAGGGGTCCCGATTTCATCCATTTAACTTACCGCGACACATCGTGAGATGCGCATCCCAATGCGCGTCGCCGTCGCGCGACAGTGCCGGCTCCTCGTGACACAGTTCCTGTCGAGGAGCGGGCACGACACTTACTGTCGTTCCCATCGACAGAGGCAAACGAGATGAGCGAACTTAAGAATCCGACTCGATACACCGGGGTGGACCGCAGGGCTCCGCGCGGTGACGCAGCCGTCGCCAAAACCGGCGGTCGCCACGCCGCGATTACCAATAGTCTGTACAACTGGCACAGCTATAAGAATTGGGCGGAAAAAGCCCGCGGTAATTTCGACGAGAAAAAATAGCGCGGATTGAGGCGCCGCGCGCGCAGCTCATGCCGTGATCGGCAAGATCCCTTCGATTGGATGCGCCGCCGCCTCTTTTGCCTTGTCTTCCTTGGCCTTCAGCCACGCCAACATCGGCTGCCAATCCTCCAAGTCTTGTTCCACCACGTAGCGCTTCATTTCGTGAATGCCCGTGCCTTGCTCCGCCGCGCGCACGTAGTTTTGCGAGTCGCGCAGGGTGGCAACGACGGGTATGCGCAATGTCTCGAGAAAGCGCATCAGCGACTGATAAATCACGGTGTTGCGTTTGACGCGATTTGCGACGACGCCAATGCGATATTCATCGCGCCGCACCTTGGCGATGAGCAGCAGGTCGGCAATGCATTTCGAGCAGGCGTGAATGTCGATGTCGGAAGGCAGCACCGGCACGATGATGGCGTCGGCACTCTTGGTCATATCGGGCATATCCTGCGCGGGCACCGCGGCGGGCGTATCAACGATGACATGCAGCGCGTCGGGCGGGATGCGCATTTGCCAGGCACGAGTCATGCGCGAATTGCGCTCGAATGCCGCGACGCCGTGAATGAAGGGCTGATCGGGCTTGCGCTTTTTAAGCCAACGGCTGCTCGAGGCCTGAGGGTCGTTATCCTGCAACAGCGGACGGTCGCCCTGGCTCGCAAAATAGCTGGCGAGATTGGTGGCTATCGTCGTTTTACCCGAGCCCCCTTTAGGGTTCAGGACGAGAATGCGCTGCATGTCCGTAGAGCCTACGCAGCCCCAGGCACCATGGCAAGCCTATGCCAAAGGGCAGGTTGTGATCCCACTCACGGTTGGCTGTAAGCCATGCACCTAGAATTGGCGGCATGGAATGGGTGCTGCAAGTGGTTGATGAAGTCGACGATGCGGTCGGCGCGTTGCGACTGTTCGCCATGGGCTGGAGCGAGGAAATCGGCCTGACGATCGCCAGCAGCGCAGCGACCTGTGCTGTGTGCGCTGCGTTCTTGCGCGGCGTCGGCTGAACGCGCGCCGCCGCAAATTCGATTATGATGCCCTGCATGGCATCATTAAACGTTCCCAAAATCACGCTGTTGACTTGCATCGCGCTGAGTGCGGCTTGCAGCGGCAAATCTGAGGCGCCGCCGAGCGCCGCGTCCGTGCAAAGTCCTGTGACCGCCCTACAGAAACTCACGCTCAAGGCCGGCACCGGCGCCGCCATTGGCGGCGGCCAAATTGCCGTGGTCCAGTACACAGGCTGGCTGTATGAGCCGGGCGCCGCGGATCACAAGGGCAAGCAATTCGACAGCTCGCTCACGCGCCACGAGCCCTTCAAGTTTCCTTTGGACACGGGTTCGGTGATCAAGGGTTGGGACCAGGGCGTCATCGGCATGAAGGTCGGGGAGAGCCGCAGACTCACCATTCCGCCGGAGCTTGCGTACGGCGATGGCGGCGCGGGTGGGGTGATTCCACCCGGCGCGACGTTAGTATTCGACGTCGAGCTCGTCGGAATCGAATAGGCACGGCGTGTAACGCGCGGCCGGCGAGGCGCGGCCGGCGAGGCGTGGCCGGCTGGGCATTTGAAGCGGCCGAGCTATCTCGGCCGCTCCTAATGCCAAAATCAATCAGTTCACGAATTCCTTCAGCGTCTTCAGTGCGGCAATGCGCACTTTCTTGCTCGCCGGCTTGGCCTTGAACATCATTTTTTCGCCATTGAACGGATTCACGCCCTCGCGTGCCTTCGTGGCGGGCTTCTTGACGACCTTCATCTTTAAAAGACCGGGCAGCGTGAATAAGCCATGACTTCGCAGACTCTTCTTGATTGCACCCCCAAGCGAGTCAAACACTGCTCCGACCTGCTTCTTAGAGAGCTCTGTTTCCTTCGAAATGGTAGCGAGAATTTCAGACTTGGTCGGTGCTGCATTCTTTTTCGCCATATTTAATCTCCTGCTGATGTTTGCGCGAGCGGGCTGTAATTCCCGCAAATTTCAACTCGGCGCCGAAAATAACATAGAAAAAAGCCGATGTTTAGCGCAATTGCGAAAAAAGATTTTTATCTTCGATGCAATTCGCCCTGGTTTTTCAGGCTTCCGCGCCTTGAAGCTAAGGATTCGCGCGGCGGTGAGTTGCTTCGTTCACTGTGATATCAGGCATGTACGAGCCGATGTTCAACGCATTAGCACCAGCAGCGCGCCGATTGCGATCGAAACCCAGAGGAAGGAAAAATCAATTTGTCCGATGGGCGGAATTACGCGGCGCACGCGTTTTAGAATCGGATCGCACAACTGGGCGAGCAAGCGGACTCCCGGAGCGTAGGCGCCCGGGCTTACGAAGCTGGTCAACCAGTACAACAGCATCGCGAATAGATAGATACGCAGCACCAGGCCCACCAGATCCAGGAGGGTGATGCGCAGGAACACGAGCCAATCGCCGACGCCTCCTCCGGCCATCGCCATGTTGATAAACGTGCGTACACCGGCCACCAACAGCACGGCGACAACGGTGGCCGTATCGATCTTGCCGATGGGCGGCAGCAGCTTGCGCAGGGGCAATATCAGCCAATTCGTCACGCGCACGATGGCATCGGCCATCGGATCTCGAAAATCGGCACGCACCAATTGAAACAGCAGCCGCAGCACGAAGGCCAGCAGCAGCAGCCACAGCAGCATGTCGACGATGTATCTGATCGCTTCCATATCTAGGCGCTACTTTTTAGGCGCTTCGCGCCACCTTTCAACGGGGTCGGGGCGACCCCGACGGAAATATAAAATTACGGGCCGCCGAATTCGGCGGCGAGTTCGGCTGAACGGCGGTCGGCCGCGGCCACCGCGTGCGCGACGATAGCACGAAGGCCGGCGCCGTTAAGGACCTCGAGAGCGGCCGCGGTTGTTCCGCCCTTGGAGGTGACCTGTTCGCGCAAGGTTGCCAGGGAGTCGGCGGATTGCCGCGCCATTTGCGCGGCTCCGAACGCCGTTTCCAGCGTCAAGCGATGCGCAACTTCACTCGGCAAGCCGCGTTCATGTGCGGCTGCTTCGAGCGCCTCCATGAACAGAAAGAAATAGGCGGGACCGCTGCCGGACACGGCCGTCACGGTGTCCATTTGCGATTCGTGTTCCACCCACACGGTGGCGCTCACGGCGCCCATCAGATTTTCTGCCAACGCTCGATAGGCGGCGCCCACGCTTGCCGGTGCATAAAGACCCGTTGCGCCAAAGCCGTTGAGCGCCGGGCGATTCGGCATGGTGCGGATCACCGGCACCTGCGGTCCGAACCAACGAGCGAGAGACGCGTGGGGAATCCCCGCAGCGACCGATATCACCAGGGGCCGGCTTGCGGCGAGATGAGGTGCCAGCCCTAACGCAACGCCGCGTATGAGTTGCGGTTTCACTGCGAGCACCACGACCTCGGCTCCCATTACCGCGGCCGCGTTGTCGGGCGCCGTCTCCACCGCAAAATCGCGTACCAAGCGCTGTAGTTGGTCCTCGCTCGGATCAGCAACCACCAAACGCTTTGGTTGCAGTCCACGCTTGGTCAGGCCGCTGATCAGTGCGGCCGCCATGTTGCCGCCGCCGATGAAGGCCAGTCTTCTTATGTTGTTCATGCAAAATCCCCTAGGAATACTCGAGACTGCTGCCGTATTGGTTCATCGGGCACCGAAAAGCGCCGTGCCGATGCGTACCAGCGTCGCTCCCTCGGCGATGGCGGACTCGAAATCGCCGCTCATCCCCATGGACAGTGTATCGAGCTTGAGGCCACCGGCGTTCAGATCCGTAAGCGCCGCTCTGAGCTGCGCGAACACGGCACGCTCGGCGGCGGCGTTGGGCTGCGGGGGAGGCACGCACATCAAGCCGCGTAGCGTGAGCCGCGGCAATCCGGCCATGGCGGTCGCCAGTTCGGTGAGCGCATCCGGCGCCACGCCGCCCTTGGTAGGCTCCGGCACGAGCGCCACTTGGATGCAAACGTTGAGCGGAGGGGCGTGAAAGGGGCGTTGCTCCGACAGCCTCCGCGCCACGCTGAAGCGATCCACGCTCTGCACCCAGTCGAAGCGCTCGGCGATGGTTCGAGTCTTGTTGGACTGAATGCCGCCGATGAAGTGCCACCTGAGCTTCAAGTCGGCGAGTTGGTCCATTTTGGCCTCCGCCTCCTGCAGATAGTTTTCACCGAAATCCGTGACGCCGGCGGTTGCGGCCAGGCGCACGGATTCGGCAGTCTTGCCCTTGGTAACTGCAACCAAAGTGACCGAATTGGGGTCGCGCCCCGCCGCAATGGCTGCACTACGTATCCGAGACCGGACGTGGTTCACATGAAGCGTCAAATTCTGCGGACCAATTAACATATTGGGTGACAACACCCTCTTATATACTGCTGGTGGCTAACGCCTAGTCTAATTAGGAGCCGTAAATGGCGGTTGATATCGCGCAGCTTCTCGCCTTTGCGGTGAAGAACAATGCGTCGGACTTGCATCTGTCGGCGGGCGTCCCGCCGATGATCCGCGTGGACGGCGATATGAAACGCGTCAACATGCCTGCCCTGGTGCACAAAGAAGTGCACAGCATGGTGTACGACATCATGAACGACAAGCAGCGCAAGGCGTTCGAGGAGTTCTACGAAACCGACTTTTCGTTCGAAATCCCCAAGCTGGCGCGCTTTCGCGTCAACGCGTTCAATCAAAATCGAGGCGCCGGGGCGGTGTTTCGCAATATTCCATCCACTATTCTGTCCTTGGACGAATTGAACGCGCCCAAGACTTTCAAAGATCTATGCATGCTTCCGCGCGGTCTGGTGCTGGTGACGGGGCCAACCGGATCCGGCAAGTCGACGACGCTGGCCGGCATGGTCAATCACTGCAACGACAACCGCCCGGATCACATTATAACCATCGAAGATCCGATCGAGTTCGTGCACGAAAGCAAGCGTTGCCTGGTCAATCAGCGCGAGGTTCATCGCGACACGCTGGGCTTCAGCGAGGCGCTGCGCTCGGCGCTGCGCGAAGATCCGGACGTGGTGCTGGTCGGCGAAATGCGCGACCTGGAAACCATTCGCCTGGCCCTCACCGCGGCGGAAACCGGCCACTTGGTGTTCGGCACCCTGCATACGAGCTCGGCGGCGAAGACCATCGATCGCATCGTGGACGTGTTCCCGGCCGCGGAAAAGGACATGGTCCGTGCCATGATGTCGGAGAGCTTGCGGGCCGTGATCTCGCAGACCTTGATGAAGCGCGTGGGCGGCGGCCGTATTGCGGCGCACGAAATCATGATCGGCACCCCCGCCATCAGAAACTTGATTCGCGAGGGCAAAATTGCCCAAATGTATTCCGCCATCCAGACTGGGCAGAGCCAGGGCATGCAAACCCTCGATCAGTGCTTACAGGAATTGGTGTCCAAAGGCGTTGTCAGCCGCGAGGAAGCGAAGTACAAAGCGCAGAACAAGGACAGCATTTAATGGAACGCGAACAAGCCATACGTTTAATGCAAGACTTGCTGCGGCGCATGGTCGAGAAGAAGGGCTCGGACTTGTTCATCACTGCCGGCTTTCCGCCGGCGATCAAGATTGACGGAGAAATCAGACCGCAATCGGACCGCTCTTTGAGTCCTGAGCAAAGTGCCGGGATGGTCCGCGCCATCATGAACGACCGGCAAACCAAAGAATTCGACGGCACGAAGGAATGCAATTTCGCCATTGCACCGCCCGGCATTGGGCGGTTTCGCGTCAGCGCCTTCATTCAACAGGGGTTTACCGGCGCGGTGCTGCGTACCATCAACGCCAAGATTCCCACCCTCGAAGAGTTGGAGCTGCCGCCCGTTCTCAAGGAGGTCGTGCTCTCCAAACGCGGCTTCGTGATTCTGGTGGGCGGCACCGGTTCCGGTAAGTCCACTTCACTTGCCGCCATGGTGGGCTACCGCAATGAGAAGACCCGCGGCCATATCGTCACCATTGAAGACCCGGTGGAATACGTGCACGCGCACAAGGGATGCGTGGTAACGCACCGCGAAGTCGGCGTCGATTGCGAGAGTTGGCATCTGGCCCTCAAAAACACGTTGCGCCAAGCGCCGGACGTCATTCTGATCGGCGAAATCCGCGATCGCGAGACCATGGAATACGGCATTCAATTCGCCGAGACCGGCCACTTGGTGCTGGCGACTCTGCACGCCAACAGCTCCAACCAGGCGCTCGATCGAGTCATCAATTTCTTTCCCGAGGAGCGGCGCGAACAGCTTCTCATGGACTTGTCGCTGAATATTCGTGCACTGATCTCGCAGCGCTTGATCCCGCGCGAAACCGGCTCCGGGCGCATTGCGGCCATGGAAATCATGCTAGCCTCGCCGCTGATTTCGGATTTGATCTTCAAGGGCGAGGTCACAAAGATCAAGGAGGTCATGGCGCGCTCCAATCGTCTGGGCATGAAGACCTTCGATCAAGCGTTGTTCGACCTGTACGAGGCAGGATTGATTTCCTACGAGGATGCGCTGCGAAATGCCGATTCGAAGAACGAATTGCGTCTGCGGGTGAAGCTCGAGAGCAAGCGCGAGATGAAAAATCCGGAAGCGGAAGGCCAGTCGCTGCAGATCGTCGAGGAAGAAGAAGGACAGGTGTTCTAGTGCAAGTGCGGGTGTTCTAGAACATGAGCGTACCCGCCGACCTTCCGCCGCAGGTGATGAACACCAAGCCGCTATTCAAGCTGATGGTGGAGAAAAAAGCATCGGACCTGTTCTTTACCTGCAACGCGCCGGTGAAGATCAAAATTGAAGGCAAGATTTTCCCCGTCAATAAGCAGATATTGACGCCCGAAACGGTGCGCCAAGCGGCCCTGGGGTTGATGACGCAGGAGCAGATCGAGCACTTCAACGAAGAGCTCGAAATCGACTTCGCGATTTCCGAAATCGGCCTGGGACGCTTTCGCGTGAACGTGTTCTATCAGCGCGGCTACCCGGCCATGGTGCTGCGCTACATCACCGCCGAAATGCCCAAGCTGGAAGATCTCGGCATGCCCGATATCTATAAAGATCTGGTGATGCTGAAGCGCGGACTGATACTGATGGTCGGCGCCGCCGGCGCCGGCAAGTCGACGACGCTGGCGGCGATGCTCAATTACCGCAACGAAACCTCATCCGATCACATTTTGACCATCGAGGATCCGATCGAGTTCTTGCACAGCAACAAGAAATCCATCATCAATCAGCGCGAAGTGGGTTTGGATACCAAAAGCTTTGCGCGCGCCCTGCGCAGTGCGGTGCGCGCCGCGCCCGACGTGATCCTGGTCGGCGAAATTCGCGACCGCGAAACCATGGAGGCCGCGATTGCGCTGGCCGGAACCGGGCATCTTTGCATTGCGACGCTGCACGCCAATAATTGCGCCGAAACCCTGGATCGCATCATCAACATGTTTCCGCGCGATCAGCACAATCAGATTTTCCTCGATCTTTCGCAGTACCTGCGCGCCATCCTGTCGCAGCGTCTGGTGTTCGCGAAGACCGGAACGCGGGTTGCCGCCTGCGAAGTGATGGTCAACACGCCGCACATTTCGGAGCTCATCAAGCAGGGCGATGTCATCGGCGTGAAAGAGGCCATTCGTACCGGCACGGAGCGCGGCATGCTGAGTTTCGACAGCGCGCTCTACAACCTGGTCCGCGAGGGGCGAATCGAGCTCGAAGAAGCTCTGGCAAGCGCCGACTCGCGCACCAATCTCGAGGCGAAGATCAATTTCGGGTAGTACCTCCGGCACTGTGAGTTTGAGCGGCGCGCAAGGCTTAGCGGGATAGAAAGCATCGGGGCCCGGAAGAACAGGGCCTCGACGCTTCCTATCCCGCTAGGCTTTGCATGCGGGACGCTCAATCTCACGGTGCCGGAACTCGGGTGTCGAATCGATACATCGCTATCAAAATCACTGAGCCGAGGGAGCCTCCCGGTCCGACATGCTCCATGCCACCCTGAACTGTCCCGCGGCCAGATCGCGGCAGGGAACCAGGTTACCTTCGAATTCTCGGCTCGAGATGTCCCACCCCGATTTGAGCGCGCGCGCGCGGCAGGCTTGCGGGTCGATCTTGAGCGCGCGCACCGCGGCTCTGGCCAAGTCATTGTCCAATGCACCCGTCACACCGTCTTCGATCACGTCGATGGGACCGGTGACAGGATAGGCGGCGACCGGCACGCCGCAGGCCATGGCCTCGAGATTGACGAGTCCGAAAGTATCGGTTCGGCTCGGGAACACCATGACATCGGCTGAGCCCAAATGGCTGGCCAACTCGTCGCCGAATTTGTAGCCGGTAAAAATGGCGTCGGGATATTGCTGCTGCAGCCGAGCGCGCTCCGGCCCGTCCCCGACCACGATCTTGCTGCCGGCCCAGGGCATGCTAAGAAAGGCATCGATATTCTTTTCAATGGCGACGCGTCCGACGTAGGCGGCAATGGGGCGCGGCAGATCGAAAAGATCTTTCAGGCGAGGCCGGAATTTCTCGGTGTCCACGCCTCGCTGCCAATGCGCCAGGTTGCTAAAACCCTGCGCTGCCAGTTCCTTGCGCATCGAAGCCGTGCTCACCATGCAGCGCACGGCGGAGCCATGAAAGCGGCGCAGGGCCGCGTAGGAAACCTTTAGAGGAATGGGGAATCGCGCACGCAAGTATTGTGGGAATTGCGTGTGATAGGAGGTGGTGAAGCGTACGCCCCATCTCAGGCAAAAACGGCGCGCACTCAATCCCAGCGGACCCTCGGTGGCAATGTGCAGCGCTTGCGGCGCGAAGGCGAGAATATCGCTTTCGACTTTCTTGTAAGGGAACAGAGATAGCCGTATTTCCGGATAAGTCGGACAGGCGACGCTGCGAAAAGCCTTCGGCGTCAGGACTCTGATTTCGTGGCCAAAACGCCCCAGCCACGCCGCCGTCTGTGCCAGCGTGCTCACCACACCGTTGGTTTGCGGAAACCACGCATCGGTGACGATCATGACTCTCATGAGGCGCCACAATGGCAGGCGAGGATGACGATACGATGACGACTTGGATCACTATTTTGATCCAATCTCACCGAAAACGGCGCCATGTCATAGCCGTGTAACGAAAATCTTATATTTGCTTCATGGACTAGGTTCTTGCTGCAATCCCAAGGAATCCACCATGCAAAGCTTTTTGGCCGAACTCAAGACTCAGCGCTGGGACGATCATCGTTACTACCACCACAGCCGCATCAATCAGTCCTTGCACCTTCTGAGTGCGATCAGCTTCATCATCGCGTACGTGACAATGTTTTTCGATCCGGTGAAGTCTGCGTTGATCGGTTGGCTGGTATCCATGGTCAGCCGCCAATCCGGTCATTTCTTTTTCGAGCCCAAGGGCTATGACGCGATCAATCGCACGACTCACGAGCACAAAGAGGAAATCAAAGTCGGCTACAACCTGCGCCGCAAGGTGATTTTGCACGCCGTTTGGGCGCTCGTACCGCTGGTACTGTGGATGGATCCGAGCTTCTTCGGCCTGTTCACCGCGCATACCAGCGGCATGGGTTTCGTGCGTCACGTCGGCGAAATTTGGCTCTTTGTCGGCGCCGGCGCGCTGCTGTTTCGAATGATTCAGCTGTTCTTCATCAAAGGCGTGCAGACCGGTTTGGTATGGGCCACGAAGATTCTGACCGATCCTTTCAACGACGCGATCATTTACGCGAAGGCGCCGCTTTATTTGATGCGGGGCGAGTTGATCGATCCGATGGGCGACGTTGAACCCGAAGCCCATCGCGCCTGAAGCATTTCCTTGAGCACGCGGCGTTTGATTGCTTTGTTGGTGAGTTGCGGCCCCCTCCACCACCAGCCGTCGCGCCGCATTTCCTCGGCCGCCGACACGATTCTGTCGGCGACCGCGGTGAAATCCACCTCGCTGTAATTCAAGCTGAATATCAATCGTCCCGTGCCCACCCAACTCAACGCCAGCCCCGCGGCGCGCAAATAATATTGAAGCATCCAGTTATAGCGCGAGGGCTGCGGGTAGTAGATTGTCCAGATCGTGGACAGATTGGCAACGCGCAGGGGCAGGGCCGCTTCTGCCAGCCGCTCGTTCAGCCGCTGGGCCCGGCTGTTCCACAACTCATCGAGGCCGGAGTAAATCGCGCGAACAGTTTCGCTGTCCAAACGGGTCAGGAACTCGTGCATCGCGCCCATGACATAGGGGTGGGAATTGAACGTGCCTCGGGCAAAACAAATGTCGGCGGGGCGATCGTCGCGAAAACGTCGCATGAGATGGTGCTTACCGCACAACACGCCGACAGGCAGTCCGCCGGCCACAGTTTTGCCGTACGTCACCATGTCGGCGCGCACGCCGAAATATTCCTGGGCACCGCCCGGGGCGATGCGAAATCCAACGAAAACTTCGTCGAAGATCAACGCAATGCCGCGCTCGGTACAGATCTCGCGCAAGGCCTTCAGCCACTGCGCATAGGCGCCGCGGTCGAAATGCGCTTTGCGTGCGCTGTCGAGCAGGGTCGAGTCGCCGGGCGCCCCGCTGTTGGGATGCAGGGCCTGCAGCGGGTTGACCAGCACGCAGGCAATATCGCGGCGCGTCCGCAATACCTTGAGAGCCGCGGCGTCCATGTCCTTGAGCGTATAGGTTTCGCGCGCCGCGACAGGATTGCCCACGCCGGGCTGAACGTCGCCCCACCAACCGTGATATGCGCCGCAGAATCGCACGAGATGCGAGCGCTGCGTGTGATAGCGCGCGAGCCGCACAGCTTGCATGACCGCTTCCGTGCCGGACATATGGAACGAGACCTCATCCAGCCCCGAAATCTCAAGCAAACGCCGAACATTTTGCGAAGTCAGTGGGTGATAGGCGCCCAGCACCGGCCCCAGCTCACGTACGTGTGCGGCGCCGGCGTCGATGCATTCTTTATAAAAATCGTAGCCGAATACATTGACGCCGTACGAGCCCGTCACGTCATAAAAGCGGTTGCCGTCGAGATCGGTAACCGTCACGCCACTCGAGGACTGAACGAAGGAGCCGGTCCGCAAGTGCCGCCGGACGTAGCCGCTGAATTGAAACGGGACACGGTAGCGGGACGTGAATTCAAGATCCGAAACGCAGCCCTTGAGCTCGGCGGTTTGCTCGAGCGTGCGCCGATATCGGGAGGCAAAGAGTTCCGAGAGCCGGGTAAAGCCTGCGCGGCGCGCTGCGACCAGCGGCGCCGGCGCGGCATCTACGCTAAAGAAGGTGGAATCGTCGTACTCATAAAACGGCACCCAGGAGGCGAAGCGGCGCGCCATGCGCGAATGCCCCGCCAGCGAGCGGTGCTTGGCCAGGGAGAGCTGCAGCCTGACGTAGATTTTTCGCAGCAAAAATGCCAGGACCAGAGCGCCCAAAACATAGCCGATGGTCGTAATTGCGGATACCTCGCACAGCCTGCCAGGCGCGGACTCTATTGCAGACGAATGACACTACGATGAATGCCAGATCACTGATCGAGCGTTTGACCCAGCAGGAGGACATCAATTTCCTCTTCAGCAACCGCATTCCGCGGCGTTTGGTGACGCGCTTCATGGGTTGGTGGAGCCGCATCGAGCACCCGTGGATCTGCAACGGCAGCATCATCCTGTGGCGCCTGTTCTCCGATCTGGACTTGAGCGAGGCTAAAACCACGCACTTCAAGAGTCTGCACGACTGCTTCACGCGGGAATTGAAACCGGGCGCCCGTCCGATCGATATGCGGCCTTCGCATCTCGTCAGTCCCTGCGACGGAATCATCGGCGCGTGCGGCACGATTGAGAAGGGCACGCTGGTGCAGGCGAAAGGCTTTTTTTACCCGCTAGGCGAGCTGTTGTTGGACCAGCAATTGGCGCAGTACTACGAGGGCGGGCAGTACGCGACGCTGCGGTTGACGTCGAGCATGTACCACCGGTTCCACGCCCCGGCCGAGTGCCGGGTGGAACAGGTCAACTATATCTCCGGCGACGCCTGGAACGTCAATCCAATAGCGCTGAAGCGCGTCGACAGGCTGTTCTGCAAGAACGAACGCGCCGTCATCAGATGCCGGTTGGCTTCCGGGGCGCTCCTCACCCTAGTGCCGGTGGCGGCCATTCTGGTCGCAAGCATCCGCTTAAGATTCCTCGATGTGCTGCTGCATTTGCGCTATCGCGGGCCCAATGTGATCCCCTGTGATGCTGCGCTGCAGCGGGGCGAAGAAATGGGGTGGTTCGAGCACGGCTCCACTATCATAGTGCTGGCTCCATTGGGGCTCAGGTTGGCGGATGGGGTACGCCAGGGGGCCCGGGTGCAAATGGGGCAAGCCCTTCTCCTAACAAGCTAAAACCGCAACTATTGCCGGCCGGCGGTGTTTTGTTTCTAAACGAACACACATTCCAGTGCAAACGCAACTAACGGCCGAGTTCACGACATTTATGCGTGCCTATCAGGACATGGTTTTTTCGACCGCCGCCCGGTTGGCGGGCAACGATACCCAGGCGGAGGACATATCCCAGGAAGTGTTCATCCGAGCCTATGAGCATTTCTCCGATTTGCGCAGCAGCGTCACGGCGGGCGGCTGGCTCAAAACCGTCACCACCAATCTGACCCTCAATTACTTAAGCCGCTACCGCAAGCGCTGGCGCCTTTTCTCAGAAATGCGCTCGAACACGCAAGACAGCGAGGACGATGGAGCGGAACTGGACTGGGAAGTGCCTGACACGATACTGGCGGACTTAAGTGCCGAACAACGCAGCGTCATCGTCGACACCGCGCTCCGGCAGCTGCCAGAGCACCAACGGCTGCCGCTGGTGCTGTATCACTTTGAGGACCTGTCCTACCAAGAGATTGCGGACAAGCTTAATGTCTCGCTGACAAAGATTAAAACCGACATTCGCCGCGCGCGCGCGGCACTTTTACCGCTGCTGCAAAACGTGGGCGGCGCGCGCGATACACTGGATGGCTGATCCCATGAACAAACGTAACGCAGAGCAGAAACTCGAACAGGTATTGCACCAGGCGTTAAGCGGTCTGCCGCCGCGCCGGGCGCCCAGCACGCTGGAATCGCGCGTGGCCAACGAGTTGGCGCACCGCGCACAACTTCCCTGGTGGCGAGCCAGCTTTGCGGCGTGGCCGGTGGCAGCCCGCGTTATGTTCATTTTGGTTTCCGCTGTGCTCGGGGCCGCGACCATATTGGGAGGCGTCTCGGCCTACCTGGGCGACCGCTCGTTTGATGAAGCTGCGGCCCTGCTGCTCTCCTGGGCGCAGCCCTTCCTGACCGTCGTCTCCTCGGCCGGTGGGTTGGTGGCGCTGCTGGTGCATGTGATTTCCCCCTTATGGTTGTACGGCGTCTTAGGCGTGGGGATCTTCCTCTACGTGACGTTATTCGGGCTGGGTGCGGCGGCCTATAGGACGCTCTACCTTCCCTCACCGGCAGGGGACGCCTCATGAACACCTCGATATTGCAGCGCTTGGGTTTCCTCTTCACGCTGCTGTGTCTAACCGCCGTCGTCGTGCACCCAGGCGCCGCCGCGGCGTCCACCTCTCACAGCGCGACGGCGGCTGCGACCGGACCCGGCACCGCCGCCCCCAACACCGCCGCACCGGCCAAGGACGATCACTCAGCGGCAAGTACCCCGGCTGTTTCGAGCGACGATGACTTCAACGATGACACGGATCGCGACGACCGCTCGGACTGGCGCAACCGGATCGAAGTTCACCGTCGACGCAATCGGCAACATCATGCTGACGGCGATGTGGTCAGCATCGGTCATTCCAGCCATTTAGAGAGCGGCCAAAAGGCCGATTCGGTGGTGTCGGTTTTTGGGTCGTCGACCAGTGATGGCGAAGCGGTGGATGTCGTTTCGGTCATCGGCAATACACGCGTCACGGGGCCTGTGGGCGACAGCGCGGTCGCCGTGATGGGCAATGCCTATGTCGACGCCAAGGTGAATGGCGATGTGGTCGCCGTGTTGGGCAATGTCGAGCTGGGGCCCAACGCCGAAGTCGGCGGCGATGTGGTCGCGGTCTTAGGCACGGTGAAGCGCGATCCCGCCGCGATCGTTCACGGATCGGTGCAAAGAGTCATCGATTGGGATGTCGGCGGCGCCTCGGGTTTCAGCGGGCTGAACACCTGGATCACTCATTGTTTGCTGTTGGGCCGTCCCTTGGCCTTCACCGCAGGACTGGGTTGGGCTTGGACACTGGCCCTTTGCCTCTTGGCGTTCTACGCCTGCCTTGCATTGATGTTTCGCGACGGGATGGACCGGTGCGTGCATACGCTGGAGTCTCAGCCCGGACACACGGCGCTGGCGGCGCTGCTAGGTATTCTCTTAACGCCGGTGCTGCTGGTCCTGTTGTGCGTCACGGTGATCGGCATCGCGGCGGTGCCGTTCGTCGTGGCGGCCCTGTTCTGCATGTCGCTGTTCGGCAAGGCGGTCATGTTGGCCTGGCTCGGCGGCCGCATCACGGGCCGCAGGCCAGGTCCCGCCGGTCATCCAGCCCTCGCAGTGCTCATCGGCGGCGCGGTCGTGCTGGTGCTCTACGTCGTGCCAATCGTGGGATTCCTGGTCTACAAGCTGCTTGGCTTCTTCGGATTCGGCGCCGTGCTCTACACATTGGTGCTGCACGTGCGTGCGCGCCGAGTCGGCGGCACGCCGCCACCCGCTTTTGCGGGCGCTGGTGCGGGAAGCATCGGCGGCCCGCCGCCCAACAACTCCGCAGCCATGGCAGGTCCTGGCTGGACGGCCAGTGCGGCCCCGGCCGCCGGCGCAGCAGCCGCGGCAACCGCAGCGGCAGCCATTCCGAACACTGCCGCGGACGCGTCCTCCTCGGGACCGCCGCCTTTTGCGTCTGCGCCTTCCGCTCCGCCGCCCGCCGCGAGCACGTCGCCGCAGATCACCGCCGCCATGCCGCGCGCCGGTTTTTGGGTGCGCATGGGCGCGTTGTTTCTCGATGTTTTATTGGTGGGCTTCGCGACGAGCCTGTTGCACTCTTTCGGCGACCATCACTTCCTCGGCGACTTTCACATCGTCGTGCTGGCGATTTACGGCGCGGTGATGTGGAAACTGCGCGGCACCACCGTCGGCGGCATTGTGTTCGATTTACATGTCGTGCGCGTAGACGGTCGGCCGCTGGATTGGGAAACTGCCATCGTGCGAGCGCTGGGATGTTTCCTTTCGCTGTGCGTGGTCTTCCTCGGCTTTATCTGGATCGCGTTTGACGCCAATCACCAGGCCTGGCACGACAAGATCGCGGGCACCGTGGTGGTGCGGGCCAAGCGCGGCGGGCTGTGAGCCGGCACGCTTTGAGCCGGTACCTCGAACAGGCTTACAACCGCTCGCGTATCGCCGGCGGCAGCAAGGCCTTGTAGCGCCGGCTGAGCGCGAGACGCTCCCCATTGCGCAGGACCAATTCGTAGTCGCCGTGAAACATGGGCTGAAGCTCCGCAATGAATGACAGGCGCACCACGTGCGATCGATGCACTCGAATGAATTCACCGGCATCCAACTGGGCGGTCAACTTGGCGAGCGGTTCGCGCATCAAGTGCACTTTTCCGCCGGCATGAATCTCCACATAGTTGCCGGCGGCCGATATCCGGTCGATGCTGTCGACCGGAATGAAGTATGCCCTCGCTCTATCGCGTATAAGGATTTGCTTGATGGGCGCCGGCTGCCCCGGCATTGCGCTAAGCACGCGCCGCACGCGCTCTTCTAGATCCCCATGGTCGGGGTCTGCCAATGCCGTCTTCACGCGATCGATGCTGCGCAAAAACCGCTCGCGATCGTAGGGCTTCAGCAGATAGTCGAGCGCCTGCACATCGAATGCCAGAACGGCGTACTCGGAGTAGGCGGTGGTGAATACGATGTGCGGGGATTCCATGCCGCGAATGGCCTCGAGTACATCGAAGCCGCTGTGCGCACCCAATTGGATGTCGAGATAGACGACGTCCGGCTTGCGAGCGGTGATTTCCGCAACCGCGCTGTCCACCGTATCCGCCTGCGCGACGACCTCGAATTCCGGCAGCGGCGCCAAAAAACGCACCAGCTTGGCGCGCGCCGGCGGCTCGTCATCGACGATGACAACCGTGTGAGTCAAGCGACCGGAAAGCTCAAGGTCACCACGGTGCCCGTGGGCTGGCCCGGCGCCAGCGCGAAAGTGTGCGCGCCCGGAAACAGCAATTCCAAGCGCCGTGCCACATTCGAGAGTCCTGTGCCGGGCTTTATGCGGGTGTCGTCAATGCCCACGCCATTATCGCTGATGGTGTAGAGCAGCCTCGTTCCCTGGCGCGCGACATCCACTGTCAGATTGCCGCGGCCGGCCGGCAGTCCATGCCGTAGCGCGTTCTCGACCAGGGGTTGCAACAACAAACGCGGAACCTCGACACCTTCAAGGCCGGGCGCAACCTTCAATTCAAAGGACAGCTGTCCGCGAAAGCGTTCGGTCATCATGGCGGCATAGTCCCGCAACCAGGCCAATTCCCGCTCCAAGGGCACCAGCACATGATTGTCTGAATCATATGCCGCCCGCATCAGTGCGCCCAAGCTGCTGATCATGCGATCGGCGGCCTCGACATCTTCGTGCATGCGATTGGAGATGGCATTCAGCGTATTGAACAGAAAGTGCGGCTCGATCTGCGCGGTCAAAGCTTTGAGGCGCGCCTGGTCGAGTTCAGCCGCAAGCTCCGCGGCGCGTAGATCGCCCGTGCGCCTGACTTGAAATTCGCGATTCGCGAAGATGACCACCAAGATCACGACATAGGTGATGAGATCTCTTTGCAGCTCGTAGAAGCCCTGAATGGCCAAGCTATCGAAGCCATATCGCTGGCCGACAAGGGCGTAAACCAACTTTCGCAGCAGCAAGATACCGGCGACATGCAGCGCCGAAAATATCAGCGCCGCTCCCAAGTGCGCCATGACGATGCGCCAGCGCGGACGGGCATCCAATCGAAAATGCGCTTCGAAGCGCACCACGAACGGGATGAGCGCGAAGATGACGATGACGCTGCTGAGCTCCCAGACCATCGGTTTCCAAGCCGCAATGTCGGGACGGCCGCGCAGGCCGACCACCGAATTGATGCCCAGGTAGAGGCCGAACAGAAGCGCGAGTACCGCGTAAATCACCCAATCGGAACGGGCAGCACGCGGCCGGCCTGCGCTCGAGGACGCTGCCATCGTCAATTGATGTCCTGGGGAACGGCGAGTTCCGGTGCGAGCCGTCGTGCAGCGAAGCTGTCGTGAGCCAGGTCGAGCTTGTGAGGGGCGCCCGCTGCGCCCCCTTCAAGACCGAACAAGGGCCGCAGCAGCCGCACGCGGCGAATGACCTCGTAGCTCAAGAAACAAGTCGCGGCCGTAACCAGCACGAGCAGAACTGCCTCCACGGGCGGGTACAAATGCGACGGCTTAAGGGCATGCGCCACCACGACGATGACCGTCTGGTGAAGAATATACACCGGGAATATTGCGCTGGTCAGATAACGCCGGGCGGCGTTGTCGTGAATCAAGTGACGATGTGCGAATCCGACGATGGCCGCTATGGCGAGCCACTGCTCTGCTCCGTAAATACAGCGCGCAAACAATCGCAGCGCCAGAGGCGGAATGTCAGCATCGTCGCTGTATGCGCCGAAGTATGCGATGAGGAACGCCCAACCGAGCACGGCGAGCCCCAATGTGATCCAACGCGTGCGCTCCAGCGAGACCCAAGCGCCGCGCACGCCTGCCAGAGCAAAGCCCAAGAGAAACACGCCGAAGTACTGGGCGTGGTTGTACCAATCGCCGATGAGCGCGTGGTTGGCGGGGAATCTTGGCGCCAACCCTAAGCGGATCGCACACAGATACGCCAATGGCCAAAGCAAAATCCCGAGACCCGACAAACGCCGTTCGGCCAGCCGGCGCAACCACGGGATCACGGGCGGCGCCATGCGAACGGCAAGATATAGCACCGCGGTGTACACCCAGAGATAGGCGACGAACCACAAATGATTCCAGGTCGGCAGGATGAGGCAATCCCCGCCGCGGCAGAATCCATGAAAGCCCGTAATGTATAGCCGATAGAACTCGGCGAAACCGCCGGCGTAGCGCAATTTTTCCACCACCTCGAGGTAGGACTGCGGCGGAACGATTACCAGCATGCCAAAGATCAGCGGGATGAGCAGGCGGGTCGAGCGCAACCTTAGGAATTGCCCGGAGCCCTGGCGCGCGAGCAGATAAGCGGTGGCGACGCCGGAGACCAAGAACAATAGCGACAGCCGCCACGGCGAGCTCAGCATCATCAGGGGTTCGATCGTGGCCGAAGCCTGCGGGCTTTTCACGTGCCAGTCCCATGTCACGTAGTACATGCCGACGTGGTAGAGAATGAGCAGCATGAAGGCGCCGATCCTGACCCAGTCCAGGTCGTAGCGGCGTTGTCCCAAGTCTTCCTTGAACAGAGTGCGCGTGGTCATAAAGCCTCCAAGATGTTTACGGGCGCCAGCCTGTGCGCGAAGCCGACTTACGGCAAAACACTTGGGATCAGCGGGACTTGAGGCAGGACGAGCGGCGAATATGGGATGATGAAGCGATGACGGAAACCGACGACAACCCTCTTCAGGCCTACGTGCGCGCGGCATTGGCGCTGCAGGGATACACGTTTGGCGATGCTGAAATCGCGGAAATCGTCACGCAATTCTCGCGCCTCGAAGCCATCGCGCGAACGGTGTTTGATTGGCCGCTGCCTTTCGCTTCGGAACCCGCGCCGGTGTTTCGCCCGTGATGGGGTCGGCTGCCGGCATCGTGCAGCAGATCGCCAAGGGCAAGCGCAGCGCCGCGGCCGTCCTGGCGGAATGCAAGGCGCTGATTCAAGCGAAAGATCCGGAATTAAATTGCTTCACGGCGAAGACCTTCGAGCGTGCCGAACGCGAGGCCGCCGCGATCGACGCCTTGTACGCCGGAGGAAAGGCGTTACCGCCGCTGGCCGGCGTTCCCTATGCCGTGAAGAACCTGTTCGATGTCGAAGGGATGGTGACGCTGGCCGGCGCCAAGATAAATGCCGGAAATGTTCCGGCCGCCGCCGATGCGACCATCGTGGCGCGAATGAAGCGCGCGGGAGCGGTCCTGCTGGGCGCGCTCAACATGGAAGAACTGGCTTACGGGTTTCTCACTGAAAATCATCACTACGGCACGACGCGTAATCCGCACGATCTGGAGCGAGGCGCGGGCGGCTCATCAGGCGGCTCCGCCGCGGCGGTCGGCGCCGGAATGTTGCCGATCACACTGGGGTCCGATACGAGCGGCTCGATTCGCGTGCCTGCATCGCTGTGCGGTGTATTTGGCTTGAAGCCAACTTACGGAAGGCTGCCGCGTACCGGCACGTATCCCTTCGTCAACAGCTTCGATCATGTAGGGCCGTTTGCAAACAGCGTCCACGGATTGGCGCTTGCGTACGACGTGATGCAGGGGCCGGATCCCGCCGATCCCGCGTGCGCGCAGCGCGCCATCGAGCCGGCCGGAGTAACGCTGTCGCTGCCCCCAGGAACCCGGATCGGCATCTTGGGAGGCTGGTTTCACGAGTGGGCGGATCCGGCGGCACGTCGTTCGGTGCAATTGGCGGCGGCCGCGCTCGGCGCGACCGAATGGACAGAGTTCAAAAGCGCAGAGGTCGCTCGGGCGGCGGCCTACGTTATTACGGGCGCGGAGGGCGGCGCGCTGCATCGGCCGCGCCTGATCGAACGGTACGAAGATTTCGGCCCCGCGTCGCGGTCGCGATTGGTCGCGGGCGGATTGATTCCGGCAAGCTGGGTGATCCAGGCGCAGCGCGTGCGCCGGCACGCCTACCGCGAAGCGATGGATTTGTTTGAGCGCTTTGACCTGTTGATCGCGGCGGCAGCCCCGGCGGTCGCGCCGAAAGTCGGCCAGGAGGCGCTGCTGATCAACGGCCGCAGTATTCCTACCAAGGCGGGACTCGGCGTTCTCACCCAGCCCATTTCGTGCATCGGCCTGCCGGTTTGCACGGTGCCTGTCTGGCCGGCCGAGGGCGATTCGGCCGCGGAGCGGGCTTTGCCCGTGGGAGTACAGCTCATCGGTGCGCCCTGGCACGAGGGACTGTGTCTCGCCGCCGCGCGTACGCTTGAGCAGGCCGGTATCGCAGAGGTTCGGCCGACCTCGGCAGCGTGAGATTGAGCGGCTGGTGTGGCCTATGGGGATGGGAAGCGTCATCCAAGATCAGCCGGTACACCGGCATGTGATATGGATCGGCCTACCTCTTGTCAGGGGGGCTTAGAAGACTCAAGGCCCTGCGCCTTCGTGCCTTGAGTCTTCTGAGCCTCCCTTACAGCGGCCGACGATGTCGGGTCAGGGTCGCGGCGATCGAAGCCAGCACGGCCATGCGCACTGCCACGCCGTTGTTCACCTGCTCGCGAATGACCGAGCGCGGGCCATCTGCGACCTCGGATGAGATTTCAACGCCGCGGTTCATGGGCCCCGGATGCATGACCAGCACGCTGGGGGCGGCCAATTTCAGTCGTTGCGCGGTCAGGCCGAAATCCTTGAAGTACGCGGCGTCATCGAGCGATGCCGCTTGCGCCATGCGCTCTTTTTGGATTCGCAGAATCATCACCACATCCGCACCCGCGATGCCGTCCTCGATGCGGGTGAAGCGCTGCGCGCCGCGAAATTCAGCCTCCTCAGGCAGCAGCGCCTGCGGCGCGACCAAGCGCAAGTCCGTGGTACCCAAGGTATTGAGCACCGTCGCCGCCGATCGGGCCACGCGCGAATGCTTGATGTCGCCGACGATGGCAACTTTAAGGCCCGTGAAGCGGCGCTTGTGGGTGCGAATCGTCAATGCGTCCAGCAGCCCTTGCGTGGGATGCGACAGGTGCGCCTCGCCGGCACTGATCACCGACACGTGCGGGGCCACATGATCGATCAGGAACTCGGGCATGCCGGCTTCGGAATCGCGGATGACGAACACGTCGGTGTTCATCGCCTCGAGCGTGTAGATGGTGTCCAACATGCTTTCGCCCTTGGCGCGCGAGCTTGAATGCAGGTCCAGGTTGAGTACATGAGCCCCTAAGCGCCGGCTGGCGAGATCGAACGAGGCGCGCGTGCGCGTGCTCGGCTCGAAAAACAGATTTGCCAGCGTCACGCCGGCCAATTCGCGGCCTTCATATGCAGGTTGTCCGGGAAGGCGGCGGTAACGTTCCGCCCGATCGAGAAGGGCGGTCAATGCATCCCGCGCCAGGCCTTCGAGCGTGATGAGGTGGCGCAAGCCCCCCGCGCTGTCTTGTTGTGATCGCATTTGCGCCTAGGAGCTCCCTGTTTTTTCGCTGAACCAACGTTCCAAGATCACGCAGGCCGCCGCTGCATCGACATCGGACTTTGCCACGCGCCGACGCCGCAATCCTGACTCGCGCGCCGTTTGCAGCCGTGCCTCGGCTTCGAGCGAGGAGTATCGCTCGTCCACCATGACGACTTCGAGCGTGTAGCGGCGCGTTAGTTCGGCAGCGAAGCTACGAGCGGCCCCCGTCATATCGCTGTCGGAATCGTCCACATTATACGGCAGCCCGACCACTGCCATGTCGGGTTGCCAATCGTGCATGATCGAATCGATGACCTCCCAGCGAGGCCCCTTCGGTCCCGCGGGCACCGTCTTGAGGGCCGAGGCGTTGCGGCTCACGGTGTCGCCGCAGGCAACGCCGATTCTGCGCAAGCCGAAATCAAAAGCCAGGACGACCTTCGGTCGGGAAGACTCAGGCATTTCCGCCGGTGGGGCTGACTCGGGACAATTCCACTCCCAAGAGCCGCCCGGCGGCATGCCAGCGAGATTCAAACGGCAATTCGAAAATCAATCCCAAATCCACCGGTGCGCTCAGCCATGCGTTCGCCCGGAGTTCTTCCTCCAGCTGACCGCCTTCCCAGCCTGCATACCCCAGGGCGACGACCGCCTCCTCGGGCCCCTCGCCGCGGGCCATGGCCGCCAGGATGTCTTTCGATGTGGTGACGTGCAGCGTATCGGAAACCTTGAGCGTCGAATCCCATTCTCCGAAGGCCCGATGCACGACGAAGCCGCGATCGGTTTGCATCGGTCCGCCGCGCAACACTTGCCGCTCCCACAAGGGCCCTTTGCCGAGCTCGATTTCCAGCTGTTCGAATATTTCCCCCATGCGCATCGGCAGCGGCTTGTTGAGGATCAGCCCGAGGGCGCTCTGCGCGTTGTGATCGCATACCAAAACGACGCTCTGGGCGAAATTGGGATCACCCATGTACGGCATGGCGATCAGCAACTGGTTGGTCAGATAGCCGGAATCGCTCATGGGCTTACGGCTTGTTCGGCTCTGAATAAAACACGGCGCCCCCCTGCGTCGAGCCTTCCAGGAATTGCCACTCGTACGCAATGCGGATCTGATCGTGCTTCGAGGACAACTCGCTCGGGAACGGATCGAACGGCGCCGCGAGCTTCAAGATCCTCATGGCGGCCTCATCGATCTCTGCGTGGCCGCTGCTGCGCCTGATGACGGTTTGCAGCAGTTTGCCGTCGGCGCCAATGGTCACCTCGATGACCGGTGTCCCGGAGTGCTTGTCGCGCCGCGCGACATCGGGGAAGTTCATCGTGCCGACGCGCTCGATTTTCCGGCGCCAGCTGTCCAAATACACGGCGACGTCGGATTCGCGCGTATCGGCGGCGATCCAGAGTTCATGCTTCGCCTCGCCTCGCAAGCGCAGTTCGACCCCATCGTCGTTCGGCGTCATCGCGAGATCCGGCCGCTTCTCGAGCAACAGGGGCAGCTCGGAGGCGTCCTTGGCCGCGCTCGAGGCAGCAAAATAGAAAATCTTCTGCGAGGGGCTGTGCGTCGATACCAGATCTTCGGCGCCCGTGTCCGAACCGGATCGCTGCGCGTCCAGGCCATCCCCGCTGGGGACGCCCAGACGGTCGACTGGCATCAACGATGATTTGGGGATGAGGCTTCGATCGCGCTTCAGGGTATTGCCCGAGCCTAGTTGAGTGCGCTGCGACAGGTAGCGCGCATTCGGGTTCGCGGCGGCACTCGGCGCCCGCTCATTGACGAGCACGACTTCCAGGCCCGGCGCCCCTTCATCTCCCGAGCTGCTGCTGGTCGAGCTGAAAGTCACGCCCAGAATGATGATTCCATGCAACAGCGCCGCGAGAAAGCACGTGGTCAACATGCGATCGTTGGCCGGCGGCAGCCCTGCTCTAAGGATGTCGCCGCCTTGCAGCGCGCTATCGGTTTGAAGCGTTTCTGAAGTCACGCGGCGCCCAAATTCCTCTCGATCGCCTCCACCAGCAGGGAACCGATATCGATACCATGCTTTTTGTTTAGTTCACGAATTCCGGTCGGACTTGTGACGTTGATCTCAGTGACGTAAGCACCGATGACGTCCAGCCCGACAAAGATCATGCCCGCATCGCGCAGCTTAGGTCCGATTTGCGCGCACAGCCATCTATCACGATCGGTCAGTGGACGGCTTTCGGCCCGGGCACCCGCGGCCAAATTGCCGCGGTTGTCGTCGGCTAACGGGATTCGGCTCAAGGCGTAGGGCACCGGTTCGCCGTCCACCAAAATGATGCGCGAGTCGCCCGTTGCGACGATTTCGGGCAGATAGCGCTGCACCATGGCATAGCGGGTGCCGTAGCCGGTGAGGGTCTCGAACACGACATTGCGGTTCTTGTCGTCATGCTCGAGCACGAAGATGGATTTGCCGCCCATGCCGTCCAGCGGCTTGCACACGGCCTTGCCGTGTTCCTTCAGGAATTCGCCCATATCATGCATGTCGCGCGTGATGAGGGTGGGCGCGCAGCACTGAGGGAACCAGGCGGTGTAGACCTTCTCGTTGATATCGCGCAGCCCCTGGGGCCGATTGTAGACATGGGCGCCCTGCAACTGCGCGCGATCCAGGATGTAGGTGCTGTAGATGTATTCGGTGTCGAACGGAGGATCCTTGCGCATCAGGATCACGTCGAATTCACCCAGCTTGTGGGGAGCTGCTTCCCCAAGCGAAAACCACTTTGAGGCATCGTCTGAGACCCTGAGCGACGCCAGCCGGCCCCATGCAACGCCGTCGCGAAGCCAAAGGTCTTTCTGTTCTGCGTAGTGCAGCTCCCAGCCTCGCGCCTGCGCCGCGAGCAGCAACCCCAGGGTCGTGTCCTTCGCCGGCTTGATCGCTGCGATGGGGTCCATGACCACGACCAGACGCACTCGAGACGACATGCTCATCACTCCAGTCTAGCGCAAGCGGCTTTAGTGCCCACTCTCTTGGGGAAACTGTGAACCAGGCCACCGTTGTTTGCCCGTACATGCCTCGAAATGTCGACCCCGTACCGTGGCTTGAAGGGCCTGGATATGTTAAAAAGCCACAAGATTCCAGCACCTACGCAAGTCTATGGAGAGCATGATCACCAGCGGCAAGCCGAAACTCACGGGCCTCAAGGTTCTCGTGATCGATGACAGTAAGACCATTCGCCGAACCGCTGAAACGCTCCTGACCAAGGAGGGCTGCGAAGTGTTCACGGCCGTCGATGGATTCGACGCCCTCTCCAAGATCGCCGACCATCAGCCCGATATCGTCTTCGTCGACATCATGATGCCTCGCCTCGATGGATACCAGACCTGTTCCTTGATCAAGCACAACAAGGTATTCAAACAGATTCCGGTGATCATGCTATCGAGCAAGGACGGGCTGTTCGATCGAGCCCGCGGCCGCATCGTAGGATCGGAACACTATTTGACCAAGCCGTTTACCAAAGACGAATTGTTGGGAGCGATCGAAGCTCACGTCGGAAAATGACGGAGAATATGCGATGGCACTGATTTTAATCGTTGACGATTCGCCCACCGAGGTGTTCGTCATGCAGAAGGCGCTGGAGAAGCACGGTTTCAAGACCGCCGCCGCCGAAAACGGCGAAGAGGGCGTGCGCAAGGCAAGGGAAATGAAACCCGATCTCATCTTCATGGATATCGTGATGCCGGGCGTCAACGGTTATCAGGCGACCCGGATGCTGATCAACGATCCTGAAACCAGCTTGATCCCCATCATCATGGTGACCACCAAGGGACAGGAGACCGATCGGGTCTGGGGCTTGCGGCAGGGCGCGGTGGATTATTTGGTGAAGCCTGTGTCTGCCCAGGCGCTGGTCGAGAAGGCGCAGGCCGCACTGGCCACATGACGAGTACGAGTAGCGGGTTGGACACGAGCCTGCGCGGCTTGCGCGACCGGCCATTTGAATTGCTCAAGGAATTAGAGAAGCGCAGCCGCAATGTGGCGGCGAACAGCGTTGCCGAAGCGGACGCGGGACAAGAGTGGGTGGGCGTGGCGTTTCGAATGGGCGGCGAGACGTTTTTGGTTGCCCGCGAGGAGACACGCGAGGTGCTCGGGTATCCGGCGGTGGTTACCCGCATTCCGGGGGCCAAGAGCTGGGTCAGGGGATTGGCAAACGTGCGCGGAGCGCTGATGCCGATGTTGGACTTGCGGCAATTCTTGGGCAGCGGCGCGACCACTTCGGGACGCAACACGCGGATCGTCGTGGTCAATCACCGGGATATCCCGGCGGGCTTGATGGTCGATGAGGTACTGGGGTTTAGGCGTTTTGCGGAATCGGAATTCAGTGCGGAAGCACCGCCGACGGTGATCCGCTGCGATAGCTATCTTGCCGGCGCCTTTCGCCGCGGGGGCGAAGTTTGGCCGGTCTTGAGCCTGAAGACTTTGGTGGAAAGCCAGAGCTTCCTGCAGGCGGCAAGTTAGATTTTGGAACAAAGATGACGACTAGGCGAATCGAAAAATCACCGAATCTCAATCTGCTGCCGGTACTGGCAGGGTTGGTGGTGCTGTGCTTGATCATCGCCGCGGTCCTGACGGCACTGACTCGCAATTCCGCGCCGCCCGCCGCGCCCGCGGAGCAATTGTCGCTCGTGGTGCAACGCATCCCTTTCGAGGCGCAAAACGCCTTGCGCGGCGAATCGAGCGCTTTCGACGCGCTCGCCAAGAGCGCCACCCGACTCAAATCCTTGCGCGGCGGCATGCCGGGCAACGGCGATGCGGCGGCGTGGAGCAAGTTGAACGACGGCGTGGCCGCGGTCGCGGAAGCTCGACCGGCAGTCGAAACGATCCAGACGTCCAATCAAGAAGTGCGCGAGCTCGCGCCCAAATTGCTGTCCGAGCTGGGCGATCTGGGTAGCTCCGTGGGTGTGCAGAAGCTCGAGGGCATGAGCCGGTATCTGGAACGCTTCGAGCTGACGGTGCAGCGGATTCAGCAGGATCTGAACGGTTTGAGCTCCGGTGTCAGCGACGCAGGCCCCAGCGCGCAGCGCCTCGCCGACAGCTTGGAATTCCTCAATCAAGTGATCCGCGGTTTATCGGGCGAAGAATCCGGCATCGCCATTCAAAAAGTCACCGGCGCCGATCCTGAACTGCGTCTGAAAACCGTGGTGCAGCGCAATCAGCAGTACACCAACAGCGTGCGCAAGGCGATTGGTGCGGCCGAGCCCCTCGCCAAGGCGCAGGCGGCCGCGCGCGCGTTGCCGGCGCTCGCAAGCACGCTCGCAGCTCAGTTGGGAGGCGCGACGCCCAAGGTAGAAAGCGGCGGCGGCTACAAGATTTGGATACTGGGATTTTTGACGCTGGCGGCGCTGCTCTTAGCGGCGCTCGCCTGGGTCTATTCGAAGACCGCCGACAAGCGGCGCACCAACGAGCTGCGGGTGCGCGAAAACGAACGCAACCAGGAAGCCATCATGCGCTTGCTGGATGAACTGTCGAGCCTGGCGGACGGAGATCTGACCGTGCAGGCGACCGTCACAGAAGACATCACCGGCGCGATTGCCGACTCGATCAACTATGCCATCGAGGCGCTGCGCGAACTGGTCACCACCATCAACGACAGCGCCATTCAGCTGGATGGGGCTGCCAAGCAGACGCAAGGCGTGGCGGCACACATGGCGAAGGCCAGCAGCGCGCAGTCGCGACAGATCTCCGCGGCCAGCGAATCCATGGCCGACATGGCCGCCTCGATCGAAGAGGTGTCGGGAAATTCCGAACGCTGTTCGGATGTCGCGAGGCATTCGGTCGATGTCGCTCACAAGGGCGGCGATGCGGTCCGGCGCACCATCGACGGGATGAATGCCATACGCGAGACCATTCAAGAGACCAGCAAACGCATCAAACGCCTCGGCGAAAGCTCCCAGGAGATCGGCAACATCGTCGAGCTGATCAACGACATTGCCGAACAAACCAATATCCTGGCCCTGAACGCCTCGATCCAGGCATCGATGGCGGGCGAGGCGGGGCGCGGTTTTGCCGTCGTCGCGGATGAGGTGCAACGACTCGCGGAGCGAGCCGCGAACGCGACCAAGCAGATCGAAGTGCTGGTGCGCACCATCCAAACCGATACCAACGAAGCCGTGGTGTCGATGGAGCGCAGTACGACGGATGTCGTCGGCGGCGCGCTGCTGGCGGAGAACGCAGGCGCCGCGCTCGAGGAAATCGAGCAGGTCTCGAATCAAATCGCGAGCCTGGTGCAGAACATTTCGGCCAGTGCGCGCCAGCAAGCAGCCGTATCGGGCAACATTTCAAAAAATATGCAGGTGGTGCGCGAGATTTCATCGCAGACCGCCGAAGGTTCGACGGCGACCTCCACTTCCATCGCCAAGCTTGCGGCGCTTTCGGCACAGCTGCGTAAGTCGGTGGCGGGATTCCGCCTTCCCGATTTCGGCACCGGTGCCACCTCAGGCAAGTTGCCCGCGTTGAAAGAACCCACCGCTCCAGTGGCTCAGGCCGCCAAGGCCTCTCCGACCGCTCAGGCCGCACCCGCTGCGCCCGCGGGAAAAATGCGCAAGGCGAGCGGCATCGGAGCTTAGGCTCCAGACGGTTCCGGCATGACTGATATTAGCTCCCAAACACTGCACTTAGTCGCCAAGGAACTCGCGGCGACATTGAACGATGCGCGTGCCTCGCTCGAGGCGTATGCGGAACGGCCCGATCAGCGCGCCCTGCTGGAGAAGTGCGCAGATCAGCTGCACTCGGCGCATGGCGTGCTGCGCTTGGTCGAGGTGTACGGGGCGGCGCTGCTCGCCGAGGAAATGGAACACGTTACGCGCTACTTGCTCAGCTCGGGCAACGATCAGAAACGACAGGTCGACGGCCTCGATGCCCTGATGCGCGCCATGGTCCAGCTACCCACGTATCTCGAACGCGTTCTTTCCGGCGGCCGAGATTTGGCGCTGGTGCTGTTGCCGCTGCTCAACGACCTGCGCTCGGTGCGCGGCAGCCCTTTGCTGTCCGAGGGCACGCTGCTGCTGCTCAACCTGAAATCCGACCAGAACGCCGCGCCGCAGTCCCTGACGCAGGGCGAGCAGTCGATTTCGGTGGCGCAATGGGCGCGCCGCCTCCGGCCGCGATTCCAAATCGGCTTGCTGGGCTACATCCGCGGCGAACGCACCGTTCAGAATCTCGAAATTCTGGCGAAGGTCACCGAAAAACTGGAGCAGGTCGCCACGACGCAACCGGTGTTCCAGTTATGGTGGGTCGTCGGCGCCATCCTCGAAGCAGTGCGCGCCAACGGCTTGGAGGGCAGCGCGACGCTAAAGCGTTTGCTCGGTCAGGCGGATCGGCAAATCAAGGCGCTCTACGAGCTCGGTGAAGCGCGCTACTGCGAAGATCCGCCGATCGATCTGCTGAACAACCTGCTCTATTACGTCGCGCGGGCGACCACCACCGGCGGACGGATTTCCGCGGTGCGTGCTTCGTTCAAACTCGCCGAACTTCTTCCGGTGGATGACACCATTGAGCAGGAGCGGGAAAGCCTCTCGGCGCCGAGCGTCAAGTTGATGCGCACGGTTGCGGCGGCGATCAAGGAGGACTTGTCCAAGGTCAAGGATGTCCTCGATATCTTCGTGCGCCGAGGCGGCGGCCAGAGTGCCGAGCTGCTGCCCCAGCTCGAACTGTTGAAAAAGATCAGCGACACGCTCGGCGTACTTGGCTTGGGAGAGTTGCGCCAGCGAGTGCAGGATGAAATCCAAGCGCTGTCGCAGATCATCCAAGACGGCAAACCGCCGTCCGAAGATTCGCTGGTCAGGGTCGCCGGTGTTCTCCTGTCGGTGGAAGACAGCCTTGACGATCAGCTGGTGCGGCTGATCCTGCCTGTACAGGCAGCCGAATCCTCCGCGGATGCCCCTGTCGAACAGGACCAAGAATTCAGGCAGGTCAGCGAGGCGGTGCTGCGCGAGTGCATCGTCAATCTGGCCCGCATCAAGGAAGCGGTATCGACCGCAGTGCAGAAGCCAAGTGAATTCTCGGCGCAGGGACTCGACAATGTGCCGCAGCTGTTGCGCGGAATTACCGCCGGCCTGCTCATGCTGGGCAAGGGGCGGGCAGTGGCATTGATGGATGCCATCGGCAAGCAAGTGCGCATGCTGATCGAGCCGGGCGCGCCGCCGGCGGATGCGATCCGCTTGGAACGGGTGGCCGATGCCATCGTCAGCATTGAGTACTACATGGAGACGCTGCAGAACGGGCGCACCGATCCTTGGTACATGCTGGACAACGCGGAGACCTGCCTCAAGACGCTGGCGGATGAGGACACCCTGTCGCGCGTGCCGAACTTGAATCTCACGAGCAGCGAAGCTGCCGTTACGATGAAGCTGGATCCTTCGGAAACCATTGCGATGGAGCGCACCAAGCGCGCACACGCCGCAACCAATCCTCTGATCGTCGTGCCGGAGCCCGAGGCGGTCGATCCGCAATTCGTCGAACTGTTCATCGAGGAAGCCAAGGAAGAAATCGCCTCGGTGCAAAAGGCTTTCCCTCTGTGGGACCAGAATCCCATGGATCTGGAAGCGTTGTCTTCGATGCGTCGCAGCTTCCATACCTTGAAGGGCAGCGGCCGCATGGTCGGAGCGCGCGCGATCGCGGAATTTGCCTGGTCGATTGAAAATCTGCTGAATCGGATCATCGACAAGACCCTGTCGCGTACCCCGGGAATGATGGCTTTGCTGCGCAACTCGGTCGCGGCGTTGCCGCAACTGGTGGAACAGTTGGAGACCGGGCGACCCGTCGCCACGCCGATCGAGGCGTTGATGACCCGCGCCTTTGCGTATGCCGATGGCCGTGATCCAGAGCAGGTCAAGGCCAATGTTGCGCCCGAGGATCGTGCCGGATCCGATGCGAACAGTGCGACGACGAGCTGGGCCGGAGTCGCGGCGGCGCAAAAGCCGCCGATGGACGCCACGCTGCACGACATCTACGCCAAGGAAACCTCGAGCCATTTGACGGAAATCCGCGAATACCTGCGCAAGCGCTCAGGTCAGCCCGCGCCGCACGATCTTCCCGAATCGGTGTATCGGGCCATCCATACCTTGAGCGGCAGCTCGAAAATGGCGGAGGCCCGCCATGGCATTCGCATCACCGAACCGCTGAACGACGTCATGCGCAAAGTCTTCGACAGCGGACATGGACTGTCGGATGCGGGCCTTGCGACGCTCGAGCAGTCGGTACGCTCCATCGAGAATGTGCTCTCCCACATCAACGAATCGACCGGGTTCTTCTCAGATCAGCCGTCGCTGCTGGTGCGCTTCCGCGAACTGGAGGCCGAAGTGGACGCAATGATCGCCAGCGCTGCGCGCGATACGAGCGCCTCAGCCATGGTGCCCGCGCTGCTGGCGATTCAGCCTGCCGTGGAGGTGCAACCCGCCGCGGAGGTCCAGCCGCCGCCGCGGCCTGTGGAAGAATTCGATCACGAAATCGCGAACATATACAGCGAGGAAGCGACCGAGCTGCTGGAAGCCGCTCAAGGTTCGCTGACGGTTTGGAACAAGGATCGCGGGGACAAGCAGCCGGTCGCCGAGCTGCAGCGTCAACTGCACACGCTCAAGGGCGGCGCGCGAATGGCCGGTGTTGCCGCAATGGGCGACCTGAGCCATGAGCTGGAGACCCTGGTGCTGCAAATAGACGGCGGCGCGGTCGCGGGCGATGACCATGCTCATGCCGTGATGCAGGCCAGCCTCGATGAACTTTCGCGTATGCGCGACTTAGTCAGCGCCGGAAGGCTGCCGGGTGAGGCGCGCGATTTGATCGCGCAAATACGTGGGCTCGCGAATCAAGTGGTGCACGCCGGTGCGGCTGCCGCTGCGGCGCCCGCCGACGCAGCAGTTGCGCCCGCCGCCGCACCCGCTTCAGCCGCACCCGCGTCCACTGCATCCTCCGCCGCGTCGCAGCCGGTCGCCGTTGCGCAGCCCGCCGCGGCGCGTTCGCCGGCACCGCCGCCTGCGCGCGTGGCCGCGCCGGAATCGTCGCTGGAGGGGGCGGCGAGCGAGGACGCATCATCGAGCCTGGAACTGAGCAGCGCACCGGTATTGCCCGGCCGCGAGGCACCCCCCGTGGAGCGGGTGGAAATGGCGCGCGTGGATGCCGAGCTGCTCGACACCATGCTCAACAATGCGGGCGAGGTAAGCATCTTTCGCGCCCGCCTCGATCAGCAGGTCAATTCCATTGATTTCAACCTGGCTGAGCTGGCGCGAACGGTAACGCGCCTGAAGGAGCAATTGCGCGGTCTGGAGATCGAGACCGAAGCGCAAGTATTGCATCGGCACCAGGACATCGAACCGCGGCGAGATGATTTCGATCCGCTCGAATTGGACCGCTACTCCGCCTTGCAGCAGTTCTCGCGCGCCCTCTCGGAAACCTCGAGCGACGTCGCCAGCATTCAGGGATTGCTCGAGACCTTGACGCGCGAGGCGCAAAGTTTATTGACACAGCAGGCGCGAGTCATCACCGAGCTGCAAAATAGCCTGATGCGCACGCGCATGGTGCCCTTCCAGCGCCACGTACAGCGCTTGACGCGACTGGTGCGCCAGGCGGCGAACGACACCGGCAAACACGCGGAGCTGGCGGTACAAGGCGCTGCCGCGGAACTCGATCGACAGATGCTGGAGCGGATGGTTGCGCCGTTGGAGCACATGCTGCGCAATTCCGTCGTGCACGGCATCGAGGCGCCGGATAGGCGCGCCCAGCTCGGCAAACCCGATGTGGGCCGAATTTCCATCAGCTTGGAGCGCGATGGAGCGGAGATCGTCATAGTCGTGGCGGATGACGGCGCCGGGATCAACGTCAAATTGATACGGGAGAAGGCGATTGCGCTCGGATTGATCGATGCACATGCAAAACTCACCGACGAGGAGGCCGTGCAACTCATATTGGAGCCGGGCTTCAGCACCGCCGGTCACGTCACGCAGGCTGCAGGCCGAGGCGTCGGCATGGATGTGGTCGCGACCGAAGTCAAAAAGCTGGGCGGCGGCTTGTTCATCGACTCGACCTATGGCAAGGGATCGCGATTCACAATTCGTCTGCCATTCACGCTGGCGATCAGCCAGGCGTTGATCGTGCGGGTGGCGGAGGAGACCTATGCCCTGCCGCTCGCGACGGTGGAAGGGGTCGTACGCCTGCCGAGGAATATCGTCGCGCGGCATCTGGGCAAGGATGCGCCGTTGTTCGAATACGGCGGTCAGAAATACCGCTTTCAACACCTGGGCTCGTTCGTCGGCTTGGGCGCCACGCGCCTGCCTGATTTGGATGTGTCCATGTCCGTCGTGCTGATCCGCGCCGGCGAACACTCGACGGCCCTGGTGACCGACGAATTGGTCGGCAGCCGCGAAATCGTCGTGAAGTCCTTAGGTCCGCAGATATCCGCGATCCGCGGCATCGCCGGCGCCACGATTTTGGGCGATGGCCGCATCGTTCTCATTCTCGACATGGGCTCGTTGGTGCGATCGGAATGGCGCGCACGCCCCACCGAGACGGTTGTGCTCGATCAGCGCGATCGGCGCACCTTCGCGCTGGTCGTCGACGACTCGATTACCGTGCGGCGCGTGACGCAGCGCCTGCTGGAACGCAACGGCATGCGCGTGTTGACGGCGAAGGACGGCGTGGACGCCGTATCGCTGTTGCAGGAGAATTTGCCGGATATCATCTTGTTGGACATCGAAATGCCGCGCATGGACGGCTACGAAGTGGCCGCCCACGTGCGCAACGATCCGCGCCTGAAGCAGATTCCGATCGTGATGATCACATCGAGGGTCAGCGAGAAGCACCGCGCGCGCGCCATCGAACTTGGCGTGGATGACTACCTCGGCAAACCATATCAAGAAAGCCAGCTGCTAGACGCGATCGAGCCGCTGGTCAATCGCCGCAGCGCCGTGGCTCGGTAAGGAGCGAGGCTCCTAGCATATGTCCGATTTGCGCGACGAGCTCTATAGCTTACTGGTGCCTCTGGCGGGAGAGCGATTGATCGTGCCGCGTGCCTGCGTCGCCGAGGTCATCGGCTATCAAGCACCCGCGGAAATGACGAACGCGCCGCCGTGGTACGTGGGCCTCGTGAGCTGGAGCGGACGCAACGTGCCGGTCGTGTCATTCGAAGGCGCATTCGGACAGCCGTTGCCGAGCATTTCGACCCGAACACGCATCGTGATTTTCCATGCCGCCGGCGGACAAGTGAAAGCCGGCTACTTCGGAATGCTGACTCAAGGATTCCCGCAGCTGGTGCGCGTCAATGCCGACGTCGTACGTCCCGATCCTTCGCGCAGCTTTCCAGAACGCTCGCCGGTGATCTGCCAGGTCCGCATGGTCAATGAGACGCCGCTGATTCCTGATCTAGAGCGTCTGGAGCAAATGATTGCCGAGGAAACCTCGGTAATGCAGTAGGGGGACGGGGGAAGCGTCGGGGCACGGAAGCAGTGCCTCGACGCTTCCCCCGTCCCCCTTGGCGTTCCGCGCTGGACACTCAATTCCATGCCGCTGGAAGTGAGTTTCGGATGGCTACCATCCGTTGGATGGCCTCATGCGCACTCGAAGGCTGGAAAATCGGGCGTCGTCCATCACCACCGTAGCGTCGGCATGTGATGTCGATCGGCCAGTTCTCGTCAGGGGGACTAACAAGCACTACACCGATCAAATTCACATGCCGAAGCACTAATGCAGTAGCCCAAATACCGCGACGGCACCGCCGGTGCCCACGAATACCTTGCCATCGGCGACGACCGGCGTGATGTACTTATTGCCGGCGCCGAAGTGATCCCGATTGGCCGCGGCCTGATTGCTGTTGTACAGCTCATGCGCGAGGTTGGTTGCGTCATATGCGTGCAGCACGGCCGGGCTCGTGTTCTCGTGTGCCCATACGATGCCGTTGGCGCTACCGTTCGCAGACACGCTCGGCGCGGTGCCAGGATAGGTAAATTGCGTGGCGGACTGCGATTGCGGCGCAGTGCCCAGCTTGGCGCTCGAGATTGAAAACGCCTTCAATGAGCCGGATACATTTCCGTAGTAGAGCGTGCCATTGAAATAGGCCGGCGTCGACCAGATGCCGCCGGGTAGAACACCTGTGAGCGTCTGATAATTCTTGTTGCTGCTCGCGTTGAACTTCCCCATGGAGTCTCTATCGACGACATAGATATTTCCATCCTTCCCGGCGCCTACCATGAGATGGCGAACCGTATTGGTGGAATCCATCAGGTCCGGCAGGAGCAATTCGCCTCCGGAGCCCAAATCCTGGTCGGCGTTCGACTCGGCCACCTCATTCGACATGGTGAAATAGTCCAGGACACTCAAGCCTGCGGCGGAGCTCGAAATTTTGAGGAATGAATTGCCGTAATCCTGAGCGCTCGGAAAGCCCTTCGCATCCATCGTCGTCTCGAACGCGCCATTCGCCGTCAGCAAATAAACATTGCCCGACGCGTCCACCGCGGGACCGCCGCCCGCCATCCAAATCGCCGGCCCCGCGGAGCTGTTGGCCGCGACGTTGAGCACGCCGTTGCGCGCCAACGTGCTTTGCGCATAGCTTATGATCCAGCCGCCATACGGCGCGTCGTCGCAGTGCGAAGTCCAGCTGGTATAGATCGTGCCATTTGCCAGCAGCAACGCAGCGCGCTCTTCGTAGCTCTTTGGGTCGAACGAAGATGTTGCGGTTCCGGTGGCAGGAAAGGAGGCGCTGATATCAACCGGACCGTTCAACAACTCCGCGCCGGTTGTGACATCGAGAGCGTGCAGACGCTGATGGTAATTCGAGCTGCTGTCGATCGACATGGCGACGACGTACATCGTTCCGTGAGCTCCGGCACTGCGATCGATCACCGGGGTCGAAGTGATGCCGATTTCAGGCATGACCTGACTGCAGCCGCGAGTATCGCTCGTTTTCTCACCGGTGCCGAGCAGCGACACGTGCCAGAGGATCGCGCCCGAATCCGAATCGAAGGCGTAAACCGAGTCGTGTTCGGTGGCGACGAACACCGTATTGAAAGTGCCGCCGGCGCTGCTCAGTGCCGATAGATATAGCGGCTGTGCGTCGACTCGACCGTCAACGGGCAGGCTGCGCAGTAAGCCGAATGTCGATGATGCGACATTGGTGAGAGTCAATACCGATTCCGCGGAATTCTGTCCGCTGCGGTTCAAGTCGTACTTATAGGTGGTCACATCGACCCCGCCCGTCATCGTCGTGCCCGCAGCCACCGTCAGCATTACGCTGCTGCTGGTTACGCTGCTCACCGAATTGGAAATGACAACCTGGAAGGTCGAGCCATTATCCGGCGGCGACGTGGCCGGCGTGGTGTAGCTCGACGCCGTGGCACCGGCAATGGGTGTCGTGCCTTTTTGCCATTGGTAGTTAAGCGGTGCGGTACCGTTTGCCGTGACGCTGAAGGTGGCCGTCTGGCCGACGACCACGCGTTGGTCGGTGGGCTGTGCGGTGATTGCCGGCGCCACCGCGGCAGGGCTGCCGCTGCCACCGCCGCCACTGCAGCCCGCCAGTAGAGACAGTTGCGCCAAGAGCGCGAAGGAAAATCTCCACTTCATAGGCATCCCGGGGAAACGCTTGTCAGATGTTTATAGTCTTGGGCGGCAGCGCCATCAAGAGTCTGCGGTACGCGACGAATCGTCGGAAATGGCTGACATATCGCCAAAGCGCGCCTGCAAGATCACGATTGCCGCAATGGCTGCGGTTTCGGTGCGCAGCACGCGCGGACCCAGGCCCAAGCGGGCGAATGACGATAAGTCAAATGCCTCGAGTTCTTCCGGCGCGAATCCTCCCTCCGGACCGATTGCGATCTCGGCGAGCGACACCGACTGGCGAGATGCGATGTCGATCGATCGCGTACCGCGCTCCGTTCGGCGCGCACGCTCCGGCTCCAATACGAGTCGTAGGCTCTCGTTTGCCTGCGCCAGGGCCCCAAGATAGCTGAGCAGCGGCTGAGGCGCGGCTACGCTCGGCAGACGGTTGCGGCCGCATTGCTCGCAAGCACTCACCGCGACCGCGCGCCAATGCAGTTGTTTCGACGCCGCTTGGCCCTCATCGAGCCGCACCACGCTGCGCTGGCTCAATACCGGAATGATGCGCGCGACGCCGAGCTCCGTGGCTTTTTGCACGATGAAGTCCATGCGATCGCCGCGGGGAACGCATTGTACGAGGGTGAGCTGGAAAGGAGACTCCCTGTCGATCGTGCGCGCGGCACCGATCGAGGCGCTGACGCGCGAACCTTGCACCTTCTCGACGGCGCCCGTGAACTCGCGTCCGTCGCCATTGAAGAGCACGACCTCGTCGCCGCTGCGCGCACGCAGGACCTTTGCCAGATGAGCGCCTGTCTCTCGCGGCAGTTCCACGACGCTGCCGGACTGCAACTCGCCCTCAACGAAGACGCGGGTCAGGCGCACTTGATTTGCCCGCGAGCGAATGTGGCATTCATATGCCGGCAATTGTCGCATATGCTAGCAACGCTCCTGGAGCTTCGGAGATGGAAAAAGGACAACTCTTGCAGGTCGATCTCGAAAGTGGACTGATGCGAGGCGCGCGGCTGGTCGCTTCGCCGAATTACGATGCGCGCCCTCAGGGCGTCGAGACGGATTTAATCGTCGTGCACGGCATCAGCCTGCCGCCCGGAGAATTCGGCGGCCCGTGGATAGAAAAGCTGTTCATGAATTCGTTGCCGCTCGATTTGCATCCCTACTTTGCCGAAATCGGCGAGCTGCGTGTGTCCTCGCACCTACTGGTGGCGCGCGACGGCGCTCTGACGCAGTTCGTCAAGTTCACCGATCGCGCGTGGCATGCGGGTCAGTCCAGCTTCAACGGCCGCTCGGCATGCAACGACTTCTCCATCGGCGTGGAACTCGAAGGAGCGGATACGTTGGACTACGAAGCCGCGCAATACGACACGCTTGCCGCGGTCGTGGCCGCCCTCTGTGATGCATACCCTCGACTATCAACAGATCGGGTGGTAGGGCATAGCGATATTTCGCCCGGCCGCAAGACTGATCCGGGTCCCGCCTTCGATTGGGATCGGGCCCGCCGCTGTATTGACGCCGCCTGCCGCCTAAGCTCGCGCCGCTAGGGAAAACCCCGGCTCTCCGTGCAACGTGAAGCTGTTCACGTTCCACTTCAGCAGATTTCCCACCCTAAGCCGACACTTAAGGTGACGTCGTAATCCATACCAATTCGGTGAGGGGGAGGGCTATTGTTTCGTTGGTTCGCGGACCTCCCGATCGAACGCAAATTGCGTGTGGTGATAACGGTTCCCGCAATGGCGGCTTTCGCGATAGCGATAGCCATGCACGTTGCGACGAACCTGTTGCATCTGCGGGCAGATATGCAACAGCGTGCAGCGACCATCGGACGTACGGCGGGCGTGAGCGGAATCGAAGCGGTCGGCCGCGGCGATACCGCGGGCGCCATCCGCGCCTTGAGCAGCTTGCGCGACGAGCCGACGGTGGATGTCGCGGAAGTGTATCTGCCCGGCGGGCAAAAAATTGCGACCTACGATCGCGCCGCGGGCGGTGCGTTCCTGGGCTCGGGCGGCGCGCCGGTGCATGTGCATGCAAATCAGTTCCAAATCACGGCGCCCGCCGCACACGAAGGCGCAGTGCTCGGTTATGTGCATATTCTGGTGCCGGTCGCATCCTTGTACCCGTACTGGCGGGACTATGCCTTGATCAGCCTCGCGGCCATTGCCGCGGCAATATCGATCTCCTACTGGCTTGCAGCGGTGCTTTCGAGACAAATCTCCGGTCCCATCGTCAATCTGGCGCACACCATGCAGCGTGTGTCGCTCGAAGAGGACTACACCCTTCGCGTCGAGCGCGCCTCCGAGGACGAGATCGGATCCCTGATCGATGGCTTCAACCAAATGCTCGGTCAGATAAGGCATCGTGATTCGCGCCTGGAAAGATATCGTCAATTCCTCGAACAGCAGGTGGCCGACCGAACCGAAAACCTGGGCAATGCCAATCGCGAGATGCAGCACGTCATCGAAGAGGCGACGCGCGCCAAAGAGGTGGCGGAGCGTGCCAGCAGCGCCAAGAGCGAATTTCTCGCGCGCATGAGCCATGAAATCCGCACGCCGATGAACGGCGTCATGGGCATGTCTGAATTGCTTCAGGCAACCGAACTGACGCCGCGGCAACGGCACTTGTCGCAAACAATTTATCATTCCGCGGGCGCACTCCTGCAAATCATCAATGACATCCTCGATTTCTCCAAAGTCGAAGCCGGCAAGCTCGAGCTTGAAAGCATCGAGTTCGGTTTGCGTGAAACGGTGGAGCAGGCCATCGAGATCTGCGCGGCACGCGCCCATGCCAAGGGGCTCGAACTGGCATGCGATGTAGGGCTCGACGTTCCCGCCAAGGTGCGCAGCGATCCGATGCGGCTGCGGCAGATTCTGATCAACCTGGTGGGCAATGCAATTAAATTCACGGACGCCGGCGAGGTGATCGTGCGCGTCAAGGTCCTGGGCGGCGATGATCTCTTGCGCTTCGAAGTGATCGACACGGGTATCGGCATCTCTACGGAAGCTCAGACCGACATTTTCAATGCCTTCAGCCAGGCCGATTCGTTTACCACGCGGAAATACGGCGGCACGGGTTTGGGGCTCGCCATCTGCCGCGAACTCGCCACTCTGATGGGTGGGAAAATCGGCGTAGACAGCGTGGTGGGCCGCGGCTCGATATTCTGGTTCGAGGTGCGGTTGACGCCGGTGGTCGAGGCGTCGCCGACGTTCACCCGCTTGCCGAGGATGCGGCTGGTCGGATTGCAAGCGCTCATCGTCGATGACAACACCAGCAATCGCGAGATCCTCGCGCAGCACTTGAATTCCTGGGGCGTCGAGGTCGTCGCCACCGAATCCAGCGCCGACGCACTTGCCGTGCTCAACACGGAAGAAGGGCCGCGATTCGACTTTGCATTGCTGGATGACCAAATGCCGGGAATGAACGGCATCGAGCTGGCCAAGCGCATCCGCGATGATTCGCGGCTCACCGCAATGCGCCTCATCATGCTCACGACGCGGGATCACTACGAGGACAACTCCGCAACGGTGCAGCTGTTCGCGGCGATTCTCACCAAACCTCTGCGCCGTTCGCAGCTGCTGAATTGCGTGACTCGCGCCATGATTGCCGCGCCGGAGGCGGGACTGGAGGAGACCGCCATACGCTCGGCGCTGCCCGCCACGGGTGCGCGCGCCTTCGTGCCAAAGATCCTGTTGGTTGAGGACAATCCCGTGAACCGGGAAGTAGCAGTCGGAATGCTGGAAAGCTTGGGCTGCGTCGCGCGCACAGCGGAGAACGGCTGGCTGGCGCTCGAGGAAATGAACAATGATGCTTACGACGCAGTATTGATGGATTGCCAAATGCCGGTGATGGACGGACTGACGGCGACGGCGGAACTACGCAGGCGCGAACAGAATGCGGGCGGCGCGCGGCTGCCCATCATTGCGTTGACGGCCAACGCCATGGAGGGGGACCGCGAACGATGCCTTGCCGCGGGCATGGACGATTTCCTGAGCAAGCCGTTCTCGCAGCAGCAGCTGGCGGCACTGCTCAAACGCTGGCTGGCGTTGCACCTGCTGCCCGAGACCGAGCGGCGCGAGGGCGCGCTGCTGCCGCTGATCGATCCGGGCGTGCTGCGAAATATCGCAGCTCTGGCGCGGCCGGCGCTGCTCGATTCGATGATCGAACTGTACATGAAACATTCGCCGCCCATGGTCACGGCCATTGAACAGGCAGCGGCGAAGGGCGAAGTCGATGCCCTGAAGGAGGCCCTGCATAGTTTCAAATCCAGTACGGCCAATCTGGGCGGCCTGCGGCTGGCCGCGCTGACCAAGGAATGCGAGGGGTTGGTGCGCGAGGGCGGGGTCGCCAAGGCGGCGCCGTCGGTCCAGAAGATTCGCAGGGAATATCAAGATTTTTGCAATGCGCTGATGCAGGAACGCTCAGCGAGCGCAGCCTAGAGGATCCGATGACGCAAAATCAGACTCATTCCATCGCAACCGTGCTGGTCGTCGACGACGATCCGGGCGCGCGGCTGCTGGTGGGCAGCGCTCTGGAAGTTGCGGGCTTCCGGGTAATCACAGCCGCCGATGGCAAGAGTGCCATAGCTACGTTTCAGGCCCATCCGGCGGACTGCGTGGTGCTCGATGTGGTCATGCCCGGCATGAGCGGCTTCGATGTCTGCCGCGAGCTGCGGGCCAGCCCAAGCTCGCGCCACGTACCGATTTTGATGCAGACCAGCTTGGACGATATGCAGTCGGTGCAGCGCGCCTACAATGCAGGCGCCACGGACTTCAGCTCGAAAGGAATCAATCCGATGTTGCTGGCGGAGCGCGTCAAGTTCCTGGTGCGCGCCAAGGAGACTCAGGACCAATTGCGCGAGAGCGAAGCGCGGGTCCGGTATCTCGCATATTACGATCCCCTCACGGGATTGCCCAACCGGCAACGTTTGCTGCAGATTCTGGAACAGCAGGTGGAGTGGGCCAACCCGCGGCAGCGCGGGATCGCCGTACTGATGATTGACGTCGACAACTTCTCGCGCATCAACGATACCCAAGGTCAGGCAGTCGGCGATAGCCTGCTGAAGGAGATTGCCCACCGGCTGCAACTGTGCCTGCGGGATACGGAGCGCACTCTGCAGAACGACGGCGCGCTGAACGACATCAATGACTGGGTGGCGCGCACCGGCGGCGACGAATTCGCCCTGGCGCTGCCAGGCGTAGCCACGACCGACAGCGTCCAAGTCGTCGCGCAACGCGTGCAGCTCGCCTTGGCGCGGCCTTTCGTGTTTTCTCAGCAGGAAATACCGCTGTCGGCGACGATCGGCGTAAGCATGTATCCCGGCGACGCGCCGACTGCGGAAAGCTTGATCAAGAATGCCGACGCCGCGATGCATCACGGCAAGAAAGCCGGCCACGGCCGATTGGAATTTTTCAAGAAATCGATCAGCACGCGCGCGGCCAAGCACTTGTCCATGGAGGCCGATTTACGCAAGGCCCTCGAGCGCAATGAGTTCACGCTGCACTATCAGCCGCGTTTAGCCGTCGAAGGCATGCGCGTTGAAGCCGTCGAGGCCTTGCTGCGCTGGTGGCATCCGCAACGCGGGTTTGTCTCGCCGGACGAGTTCATTCCGCTGGCGGAACAGACCGGCTTGATCGTTGAGATCGGCGACTGGGTTCTGCGCGAGGCCTGCGCCCAGGCACGCCGTTGGCGGGATGGCGGCGAATGTCGCTGGCAGGTTGCCGTCAACGTCTCGGGTGTACAGTTTCGCGATGGCAGCCTGCCGGAGCGTGTATCGCGCGCCATTCATGCAGCCGGGATCGAGCCGCGCATGATCGAGCTGGAATTTACCGAAGGCGCGCTCATTGAATATTCCGCCGTGGTCAGCAAGGCCGTCAAAGCGCTGAAGGAATTGGGCGTCGCGACCGCCCTGGATGATTTCGGCACGGGCTACAGTTCTTTGTCCTACCTGAGGCACTTTCCGATAGACACTCTGAAGATCGACCGCGTGTTCGTGCGCGACATCGTCTCGAAGAGCAGCGGAAACGCGCCGCTGGTCGATGCCATCATCGCGATGGCCAAGAGCCTCGGATTGGACACCGTTGCCGAGGGCGTGGAAACCGAAGAGCAATGGCATTACTTGAAATCCCGACATGCGGATCAGGTTCAGGGATTTCTGTTCTGCAGGCCGTTGGCGCTCGAGGATTTGGAGCGATGGCACGCCGAGTGGCTGCATTCCCATGAGGCGGTGGCAAGCACCGGCTGAGGCAACCTGAAACGATTGCCAGGTTCTTAGGGCAGTGCGCTGCGGCGCCAAACCACTTCGCCGTCGGCGCTGCGCGCCAGCACGCGAGCCATCACGAACAAAAGATCCGACAGCCGATTTAGATATTTGAGCGCGTCCGCAGAGACGCTTTCCACGCGTGCCAGGGACCAACAGCGGCGTTCCGCGCGCCGGCAGATGGCGCGCGCCAGATGACAGGCCGCTGCTGCCGGGCCGCCGCCGGGTAAAATGAATTCCTTGAGCGGCGGCAGGTCCTCGTTGAGTGCGTCGAGGACCGACTCGAGCCGATCGACATGCGCTGCCTTGATCATGATATGGCCGGGGATGCACAACTCTCCACCAAGATCGAACAGATCGTGCTGAATCTCGGTCAGCGCGCGGCGGATTTCCGGGGGCAGTGCGGGATTTCCAAGGACTACACCCAAGGCGCTGTTCGTTTCATCGACCGTGCCATAGGCCTCAACGCGAAGGTTCTCTTTGGCCACGCGCGAGCCGTCGCCGAGGCCGGTGCTGCCGTCATCGCCGGTGCGCGTATAAATTTTGCTAAGCCGATTGCCCATGATTCAACAATGCTTGCAAGGATGCAGCGGTAGCGCAAGTTTTGCTATGGTGGCGTTCGTGATTCACTCCCCGGAACTGCAGGCGGCGCTGGACGCAGCTGAAAAGGCTGCTCTCATTGCGCGCTCATTGTATCAGCGCAATATTGAAATCCGCATCAAGGCGGACAAATCGCCGGTCACCGAGGCCGATCTACGCTGTGAAATGGCGATTCGCGAAATTATCGAGGCGCGTTTCCCCGCGCACGGCTTTTATGGCGAGGAAACCGGATTGCATCGCGAGGATGCGGAATACCTGTGGATAGTGGATCCGATCGACGGCACCAAGGCTTTTGTGCGCGAATATCCGATGTTCTCCACGCAAATCGCCCTGATGCACAAAGGTGAGATCGTCTTGGGCGTCTCGAGTGCCCCGATCTACGGCGAAGTTGCGTATGCGGAGCGCGGCCGCGGCGCATTCCTCAACGGCAAGCCGATCGCAGTCAGCGGCGTGTCAACCATTGAGTCGGCGCATCTGTCCTGCGGCAATATGAACAGCCTCGCCACGGGTCCGCAATGGACGCGCTATGGCGCGATGATTGCCCGCTTAAACCGCATTCGCGGCTACGGTGATTTTCTCCATTATCATCTGCTGGCATCCGGGAAGATCGATGCAGTGATTGAAACCGACATCAATATTCTCGATATCGCTGCGTGTGTGGCCATAGTGAACGAAGCGGGTGGCCGGTTCACCGAATTGAACGGCGCACCCATAACGCTCAAGTCAACTACCGTGCTGGCCAGCAACGGACCCATGCACGGCCCGGTGCTTGCGGCCTTGGGGTGATGGAGAGGAGCGGCGCTCGAGCGATGCGCACGCCTGCTGCGCGCACCTGCTGCGCGCGTTGCTATCGCCAGCGTATTTCCAGGGCGGTGGCGCTGCCGATGAGCACCTCGTCCAGACTGGCCGCTTGTTCCCACCGATCGGCACGGAGCATTCGCCGCCCCGCCATGATTTCCGCGCAGCGCTGCGGATAGAGCGGCACTTGGTCCGGGTCGCCGTAGCCGTCGGGAAATCGGGGCGCGTCGGTCCCGGGCAGGTATTTATCGCTGGCACCCACGGTGTGCAGCAATTCGTGGGCGATCACCACGGTATTTTCGCCGTCCATTTCAGGCGCTGCGAACGCATAGACCACGCCGATGAGTCCTTTGGTCAGCCCCAATGAGTGGGGTACTTGCGGCGTCAGAGCAGGATCGTGATACAGCACGAACATGCGAATGTCCTCCGGTTCATTCACATGACCGCTCGCCCGCCACGCCCAAAGCCTAAGCTTCAAGCTCCACCAGGCCGTCGCGAGCATCCCGGCACCCGGCGCGCGCTGCGGCGGCCGATCATGCAATTCGCTCCTGAGCCGGGTCTTCACCGGTTCACTCGCACTCAGGCGATATCGCTCTGCTTCCCGCATGAAAAATTGGTCGATCGACTTGAAGCGTTCGGCATCGAGAGCCGCTACATAACTCGAGGTGACTGGACTCTCGTCGGCAGCGATGGGATAGACGGCGACGTATAAGGGTTCCCGCCACCGCGTGCTGCGATATCGATCCTGCCAGGTGGTCAGTGCCACAACCAGCAACACCAGCAGCAGGATGAGAATGCGCAGCATCTTGAATCCGCCCCGCGAGGACGAAACCAGAGTCATAGGTCGCTCTCTTTGAAAAATTGATTGATTTCAATAGCTTATCAAAAATAGCGACCTATCGCTGTCGGGCGGCGGTTGCCAGGGTCTATTTCTCGGCCGGCGCGCCGTCCGCGCGCCGATTCCGTCTGCTTCACACCCTAAGCGCGACCCGACCGCTATACTTCCCCATTGGCTTTTTGGGGCTAGAATCACGAGGAAACATGGAGCCGACCGATACTTCCAAGCCTGATTACTTCCATCGGGTTGTAGATTGCCAGTGGGCCTGTCCGGCGCACACCGACGTTCCCGAATACATCCGCCTGATCGCTCAAGGCGAATTCACCGAAGCCTACATGGTGAATCGCGAGTCGAACGTATTCCCAGGCATATTGGGCCGGGTTTGCGACCGACCCTGCGAACCTGCCTGCCGTCGCGGGCGCATCGAAGAAAAGCCGGTCGCCATCTGCAGGCTGAAGCGTGTCGCGTCCGACAACCGCGATGACATCACCGCGCTCCTGCCCAAGGCGCCGCGCGAAAAAAACGGTAAACGAGTTGCCTGCATCGGCGCAGGTCCCGCTTCGCTCACGGTGGCCAATGATTTATTGCCGCTGGGCTATGAAGTCATCATCTTCGAACAGTACGGCGTGCCGGGCGGACTGATGCGCACGAATATTCCGGCATTCAGGCTTCCGGCGAATGTGCTCGACGAGGAAATCGGCTACATCGTCGACATGGGGGCTGACCTGCGCCTGAATTCGCCCATCAAGAGCATGAAGCAGCTGCTGGACGCGGAAGAATTCGACGCCGTATTCGTGGGTTCTGGCGCCCCCAAGGGCAAGGAGCTCGAGCTGCCCGGCCGTCACGACACGGACCGCATCCACATCGGCATTACCTGGCTGGAATCCATCGCGTTCGGCCACATCGACAAGGTGGGCGAGAAGGTTTTGATCATCGGTGTCGGCAACACTGCAATGGATTGCTGCCGCAGTTCCCTGCGGCTCGGCGCGAACAACGTGAAGGTCATGGCGCGCAAGCCGCGTCAATTCTTCAAGGCTTCCGAATGGGAACTCGAGGACGCCGAGGCGGAAAAAGTCGAGATCGTCATCAACCACGCGCCGAAAGCGTTCGTCGTCGAGGGCGGCAAGCTCACCGGCATGATGTTCGAGAAATTGGAATACGACATCGAGAATGGCGACATCAAAGCGACCCGTTCGCTGGGCGACGTATTCTTTCCCTGCGATGATGTCATTCTTGCCATCGGCCAGGAAAATGCCTTTCCGTGGATCGAGAAAAGCATCGGCATCGAACTCGACAAATGGAATGTTCCCAAGGTCAACGCGCGAACATTTCAATCGACCCTTCCGCAAGTTTTCTTCGGCGGGGATGCGGCCTTCGGCCCAAAGAACATCATCTGGTCGGTCGAACACGGCCACCAGGCCGCAATTTCCATCCACAAGTTCTGTCACGACGAGTCGATCGATGAGCGCCTGCCGCGGGGTATAACCTTGTCCAGCCGCAAGATGGGCATGCACGAATGGGCTTACAAGAACGAATACAACGGCGTTGAACGCCGCCTCGTGCCGCATGTGGGATTGGTCGATCGTTTCAAGAAAATCAACATCGAAGTCGAATTGGGGTTTACCGCCGAAGAGGCCGCGCTCGAGGTCCAGCGTTGCTTGAATTGCGACATGCAGACGGTGTTTTCCGCGAAGCTGTGCATCGAGTGCGACGCGTGCATCGACATCTGTCCGGTGGATTGCCTCACCATCACACAGAATGGAGCGGACGCCGAATTGCGCGCCCGCTTGACGGCGCCTGCCACGAATCCGACCCAGGCGCTGTACGTCTCGGCGGCGTTGCCGCAAACCGCGCGCGTCATGGTCAAAGACGAAGATGTTTGCGTGCATTGCGGACTGTGCGCGGAGCGCTGTCCGACGGCTGCATGGGACATGCAGAAGTCGACCATTCGAATTCCGCTCGCCATCGATGAGGAGGTTCGCGCATGCCCAGCCTGATTGCCGAGCCCAGCCGTGTAAACGATTTCGTGGTGAAGTTCGCCAACGTCAACGGCACCGGATCGGCCAGCGCCAATTCGCTCATCATGAAGGCGATCTTCCGCATGGGAGTGCCGGTCACCGGCAAGAATTATTTTCCCTCGAATATTCAGGGATTGCCGACGTGGTATGAAATCCGGGTGACCCGCGACGGCTATGCTGCGCGCGCCAGCCACGTCGACATTATGATCGCGATGAACGCCGAAACCTATTCCAAGGACATTCGCGAGCTGCGTTCCGGCGGATATTTGATTTATGACTCGACCTGGCCGCGCAGCGCGCTCCTGCAACGCGGCGACATCACCGTGATACCGGTGCCTCTGGCCAAGCTGGTGAACGAAAACTTCGACGGCGTGCGCAACCGCATTCTCTTGAAGAACATCGCCTATGCGGGCGTGCTGGCCGCGCTGCTCGACGTCGACCTCAATGTGATCAGCGGATTGCTCAGCGAGAGCTACGGAAAGAAACCGAAGCTGCTCGACTCGAATACCAAGGCGCTGCGCCTGGGGTATGACTACGTCAAGGAAAATCTGACTTCGCCGCTGCCGCTGCGCGTCGAGCACATGGAGAAAACGCGCGGCCACATCATGATCGACGGGAATACAGCCGCGGGTCTGGGCTGCGTCTTCGCGGGCGCAACGGTGGGCGCGTGGTACCCGATCACCCCGTCGACCTCGTTGATGGATGCATTCAAGGGATTTTGCGAGCGTTACCGCGTCGATGCGGAGACCGGCGAGAGAAATTTCGCGGTCCTGCAGGCGGAGGACGAATTGGCGGCTGTGGGAATGGTGTTGGGCGCTTCGTGGAATGGTGCCCGCGCGTTTACGCCGACCAGCGGACCGGGTATTTCACTGATGAACGAGTTCATCGGTCTGGCGTATTACGCGGAAGTGCCCTGCGTCATTTTCGACGTGCAACGGGTCGGGCCTTCCACCGGCATGCCGACACGCACGCAACAGGGAGACGTGTTGCTTTGCGCCTACGCATCGCATGGCGACACCCGGCATGTGCTGCTATTTCCGGCAAACCCCGAGGAATGTTTCTACATGGCCGTGCAGGCTTTCGACATCGCCGAACGGCTGCAGACCCCGGTTTTCGTGCTGTCCGATCTGGACATCGGCATGAACGACTGGATGTGCCCGGACTTGAAATGGGACGACGCGTACAAGCCGGACCGCGGCAAGGTGCTGTCGAAGCAGGAAATCGACGGCCTGGAAAAGTTCTATCGATATCTGGATCGCGACGACGATGCGATTCCGTACCGCACGTTGCCCGGGACTTCCCCCAAGGGCGCATATTTCACTAGAGGCTCGGGCCACAATCAATATGGCGGATACACCGAGGATTCCGCGGAATACCAGGTTGTGCTCGACCGGCTGAAGCGCAAATTCGCCAACGCCCCCAAGTACGTGCCGAAGCCGGCGTTGATCGGCAAGGGAAACAGTGCCGTCGGCATCGTGAGCATCGGCAGTTGCGATGGCGCGATCCGCGAAGCGCTCGATGTCCTCAATCATCAGAAGATTGACGTCGATTATCTGCGGGTTAGGGCATTTCCGTTCAACAGCGAAGTGGAGGCGTTCTTGAAGTCGCATGCGACCATTTTCGTGGTGGAACAAAATCGCGATGCGCAGCTGAAGTCCCTGCTGATACTGGAGACCGCGGTGGAGAAGGCCAAGTTGTTCTCCATTTTGAATTACAGCGGGCTGCCCATTTCAGCACAGCCCATTGTCGATGAGATTCGCGCCAAGCTTGCGGAGGCACCGCGCTTGAGCGCGGTGCCACGCTAAAAACCGAGTTCCCTATGTCATACATCAACAAGCCGAAAGTCGCCCATCCCTCGCTGCCCACGAACGAACTGGGGCTGACGCGCCGCCAATACGAGGGCAGCATGTCCACGTTGTGCGCCGGGTGCGGCCACGATTCGGTAACGGCGGCCTTGGTCGAGGCGTGCTGGGGCCTGTCCCTGCAGCCGGAACAATTGGTGAAACTGTCCGGCATCGGTTGCTCATCGAAAACCACGGCTTATTTTGTCAGTGGCTCGCATGGATTCAACTCCGTGCACGGCCGCATGCCCTCGATCGCCAGCGGCGCGAATGCCGCCAATCGCGGACTCACCTATGTCGGAGTGTCGGGCGACGGCGATTCGCTCTCCATCGGCATCGGTCAGTTGGTGCATATCATTCGCCGCAACGTCAACATGCTGTACCTCATCGAGAACAACGGGGTCTACGGCCTCACCAAGGGGCAGTTCTCGGCATCGGCGGACATCGGCAGCAAGGCGAAGCGCGGCGAGACCAATGCCTCGCCGCCGATCGATCCGGTGTTACTGGCGCTGTCGTTGGGGGCGACCTTCGTCGCACGCAGCTTCTCGGGCGACAAGGCACAGCTCGTACCGCTGATCCAAGCCGGTATGCGTCACAACGGCTTTGCGCTGATCGATGTGCTCTCGCCGTGCGTGACCTTCAACGATCACGAGGGCTCGACCAAAAGCTATGGTTTTACCCGCGAGCACTATCATGCGGCGGTCGAAGCCGACTTTGTGCCGCGGGCCGAGGAAATCGCCGTGGACTATCCCGCCGGCGAGGCCATTCCCGTCAGCCTGCATGACGGTAGTCGCGTGGTGTTGCGCAAGCTGGACCCAGCTTACGATCCGACGGACCGCACGGCCGCGTACAACTATATTGAGAACAAGCTCAAGCAAAATGAATACGTGACCGGCCTCATCCACATCAATGAGGCCGACAACACCGAATTTCACAACCTGAATCGCACCGCGAAGGTGCCGCTCAACAGCATTCCGTTCGATAAGCTGTCTCCGGGCAGCGCGGCGCTCGACAAATTGATGGGGCGCTATCGGTAGTACCTCGGCACTGTGATTTTGATCGGTTGTAGCGCTTGTCAGGGGCGGTAGGAAGAGTCAAGGCACGAAGGAGCAGTGCCTTGACTCTTCCCACGGCCCCTGACGAGAGTTTCAGCCGATCGATATCACATGCCGAAGGCATGGGTGGGTGTTGCGACACCTAATTTTTCGACCTAGAGCGCGCGTGAGACTACTCAAGCGGTGCTAGCCATGCGAGCCGCTCAATCTCACAGTGCTCAATGCCGCCGCAAATGGCTGGCCGAAAGCAGGATTCGAACCGGCTCGCCGATCAGTTCATAGATTGCCATCTGGGATCGGAGCAGCGCCTCCGAGTTGGGGAAATATTGCAGCACGCCGAAATCGCGCACCGCGAGATTTCCCACGGGCGCCGGGACGACATCGAGGCCGGCATCGGTAAACTCCTGCACCGAGCGCCGCATGTGGGTAGCGTGAGTGACCAGGATAATGCGGTGCACGCCTGCCGCCGTGAGTATCCGCGCGGAGTTTCGCGCATTCTGGAATGTGTCGCGGGCCTGGTCATCGATCCAGCGCGTCTCTATTCCGAAATTTCTTTGCAGCGTATCGTGCATCGCGCGGGCCTCGAGTGAAAACCCGGTGACGAGAACCGGCAACCCGGTTTTCGTTGCGATATACGCGCCGTAGCTCAGTCTTTCGAGCATGAACGGTTCGGCGGCGGGCCCTTGGTATTCGGGAGCCAGGGCGCGTTGGCCGCCACCGCCCAAAATTACGATGGCCTGCGCGTCGGCCGCCTGACGAAGATCAATGGGCGGATACAGTTCCGCGAGACCTGTCAAAGCATCTGACACGATCGGAGTCGAAAGCAGCCACAGCGATGCGATGCCCGCGATCAGGCATATCCGTGCAAGCAGGGGGCGAACTTTGAGCAGAACGAATCCCAGCAGCGCAAGCAATAGCGGGCCGGCGGGCGGGAGGATCAAGTTCTTCAGCAGCGTCTTTAAGTGTATTAGCCAGATCAACGGTGAGCGCCTCCCCTAATAGGGCAGCAAGGTTTTTAACGCGACGATTCTCAAGTTCACTGCGCGAGTTTAGCGCGTGCGTGAAACCGCTGCGGGAAAGTGGCAATATCGGCGACACTTCAAAAATTCGCGCAACAAGCCAGGCCGCTAATGCAAAAATCCACATATGTAATGGCTCTGATGTCCAGTCTGCTCTGCGGCCATGCGCTCGCTCAGGCACCGAAGATGCAAGGCTGCGAATCCTCCCCGCAACCCGCCTTTTGCAGCGCTGTTCGCGGCGTTCGGACCGAGGGTTGGCCGGCACAGAGCCGCTCCGAAGTGATGGCGCAGCATGGAATGGTCGTGGCCAGTCAACCGCTGGCGGCTCAGGCGGGATTGGAGATTCTCAAGCACGGCGGCAACGCCATCGACGCGGCCGTGGCGACGGCCGCGATGCTCAACGTGACGGAGCCCATGATGGTGGGGATCGGCGGAGATCTGTTCGCCATCGTCTACATCGCCAAGGAACGCAAGGTGTATGTGCTGAACGCCAGTGGGATGGCGGCCAGCGGCGCAACGGTCGAGCGATTCAATAAATTGGGCTACACGTGGAATCCCAAAAACTGGGGTCCGGGTTCCGGCATGCCCGCGGGTGGAATATTGCCGGTGACGGTGCCCGGAGCGGTGTGGGGCTGGCAGACGGTGCTCAAGCGTTTCGGCAAACTCACCTTCAAAGAGGTGCTCGAGCCGGCAGCAGAGTATGCGCAAGGCGGATTTCCGATTTCCGAGCGCATCGCGCATGACTGGCGCCTGCCCAATGCGCTGCCCTTGCAAGGGTGCTGCACCTCGCTTGATCCCGATTCGATCAAGACCTGGTATGTGAATGGCGCGCAACCGCTGGCCGGACAAATTTTTAGAAACCCCGATCTCGCGCGGACGCTGCGACTCCTGCAGACGAAGGGCGCAGAGGCGTTCTACAAAGGAGAGATTGCGCAGGCCATCGTTGCGAAGTCGCAGGCGCTCGGCGGGTCGATGACGCTCGAGGATCTCGCCAACTACAAGGGTGAATGGGTTGAACCCGCGCGCACTGTCTATCATGGCTACGACATCCTCGAACTGCCGCCGCCGGCGCAGGCCTGGGCAACCGATGAGATTCTGAACATCCTGCGAGTGTGCGTGCCGCAATGGACGACCGGGCAGAGCCTGGCTTCACTCGGTCCCACAAACCCGCAGTACTGGCATTTCCTGATTGAGGCGAAGAAGCTCGCATACGCCGACTTGTATCAGTACAACGCGGATCCGAATTTCGCCACCGTGCCTCTCGGCAAATTGCTTTCCGAGAGCTATGCCGCCTCGCTGTGCGGAAAAGTGGATCCGCAGCATGCCTCGACGCCGGGGCCTACAGGAAATTTCTCAATGCCGGGCGACACCATCGTGCTGTCAACCGCGGATGCCGAGGGCAACATGGTCTCGTGGGTGAACAGCAACTTTTCGGCCTTCGGCTCGGGCGTCACGGTGCCGGGCTACGGCTTCATTCTTCACAATCGCGGCGCGCTATTCACCCTCGATCCCAAGAGCCCCAATGCCATCGAGCCTCACAAGAGGCCATTCAATACACTCTCCGCCGGCTTCGTGATGCACAACGATCAGCCGCTGATGACGGTAACGTTGATGGGCGGCGACATGCAGGCGCAGGGACATGCGCAGCTGTTGGTCGACATTTTCGATCTGGGCGCCAATTTGCAGGCGGGCGCAGATATGGCCAGATTCCGGCATTCCCAAATATCCAATTCGTTGAGCCTGGAGACGCCTCTATATGATCTGGTGGGCGCAAAGCTCGCAGCGATGGGCCATTCGGTTAAATCCGTGAACGGAGAGGAAATGGGCGGCGTGCAGATCCTCATGTTTGTCGCCGACCCGTCTCAAGCACCAGCGGGAACAGATACCATCAAACATGTTGCCGGCTACTATCGCTCGGGATCGGATTTCCGCAAGGACGGCGAGGCTGTCGGATGGTGAGCACTGGCGGCGGCCGCCGCGCCCCGGTTTTGATGTCGCAATTTGCGATATCAATGCGGCGTACTCTGGCTCGGAGAAGCGCAGAAAGTGATGGATGCCGCCGGAGAGCACGATGGGCGTGTTGAACCCAGTGTGATGGTCTAATTCTCATCAAGGTTAGCGGTGAATCCAATGGGTCTACGCTTCGGTGACGGGGGGTTCATGAGTTGTCGAATCGCCGAGAACATAGCGGCGATGGCATCATCGTGAGTGACGAGCTTTTTCTCGATGCGGGCCTCGAGCTGATCGAGACGCCGGGCGAGATCCTTGTTCGAGCTGATGAGTTCACGTAGCTGCATGAATGCTCGGACGACATAAATGCTCATCCCAACGGCGCGAGGGCTGTTCAAGATGGTGGCGGCCATAATGGCGCCGTGCTCGGTGAAGGCGTAAGGCAGGAATTTGATGTTCTGGCCGCGGCCACGCTTCAAGCTCACAGATTGTGATCTTGAAGCTGCTGTCTCGGCGGTGGTGGGCTGGAAGCGGAAATCGTTCGGGAAGCGCTCTGCGTTACGCTTGACCGCCTGGTTGAGAATGCGCGTCTCGACGCCGTAAATCCTCGCGAGTTCGCTGTCGAGAATTACCCGCTGAGCGCGCACGACGAGGATCGAGCGGCCGATCTGCTCGGCCGGCACCGGGCCGGCGTGTTTTGTCTGAGCCAAATCGAGCGCTCCACCGAAGTCTCATCCGTATCGCCTTTATCGCTGCAAAATTTCCTGCGGCGTCCTGGTTTTTTCCAGAAAACGCGCAGGCCGCCTCAAGGAGGCAGCAGTCTGCGTTTGCCGTCCGCGGACAGCATGACCCCGGGTTCATCCAGATTGGTTCGATCCCATAGCTCGCAGGTGACTTCGCGATGGCGCTGGTCCAGCGCTTCGCAATAATTCGTGTAGAGGCAAAGGCGCACATTGGCGCCGCGACCTTCGCGAACTTTCAAAAACCAATCCGGATCCGCCAGAGCCTGGCGGGCCAATCCGACGATATCGGCCGCGCCGCTGCGAAGTGCATGTTCCGCCTGGCTAAAGTGATGTATGCCGCCGGAGAGCACGATGGGCGTTTTGAATCCGGCCTGACGGATTCTCGAGCGGATGCGCGACGAGGCGTTCGTGTTGCGGCCAAAGGGTCCTATTGAATCGGAATAATAGGAGGGCATGCACTCATAGCCGCTGCGTCCGGTGTAGGGATATGCGGCTTCGCCGATTTTTGGCTGCGAGGCATCCTCGAATTTGCCGCCGCGCGACAAGGAAATGAAATCCACACCGGCGCCCGCCAGCCGCTGTGCGAAATATTCGGCGTCCTCGACCGTGCTGCCCGAATCGATGCAGTCTTCCGCGAGCATCCGGCAGCCGACCGGAAATGCCGACCCAACCTCAGTTCGCACCGCTGCAAGCACCTCCAACGGCAGCCGAATCCGCTGTTCCGGCGCGCCGCCGTAACCATCGCTTCGGGTATTTAGCGCGGAGAGAAATGACGCCATGGTGTAGGCATGCGCGTAGTGTAGTTCGACGCCGTCGAAGCCGGCTTTGCGCGCGCGAACCGCAGCGGACGCGAATACTGCCGGAAGCGATGGTGGCAAATCCCGGATCGCGGTCACGCCGGTGTCGGTGACGCGCTCACGAAATCCCTGCCGCAACGACTCGAGCTCGCGCGCAGTCAAGGCTGTTTCGAGCTGAGACTCGCTGAGCGCCGCGAGTCGCGTTCGGACGCTGGACTCGTCGCTGTCGGTCATTCGCAGGAATTCCCGGTGGCGCGGCGTCACCTGCAAGAATCGCTGGAAGTACTTCTCCGCCGGGGGACGGCGGCGAATACTCAAAAAATCGATGATTTGTATGAACAGCTTGGTTTCGCCGTTACTGGCGCGGCGCACGCATTCCGTCAGTCGTTCAAGCCCGGGCAGGAAACGATCATCGCTGATGCGCAGCAAAGGTCCGCTCGCGACATCGCGCACGCCCGTGGCTTCCACCACCAGTGCCGCAGGGCGGCCGCGTGCAAAGCGCTCGTACCAGGCGAGTACCGACGGCGTGACGTGGCCCTCTTCGGAGGCGCGCCACGGGACCATGGCGGGAACCCAGGTGCGCGCTGCCAATCGGAGCGAACCCACCATGATCGGCTGGAACAGTTGCGACTGTCCGGCCTCGAAAGAAGTGGGCCAGGGCGCCTGCAGCGGCGCGTACTTGATCCGCTCAGGCGGACGCCACGTCGCCATGGTCTTCGTCGTCGGGGATCACAGCCGTTGCCTCTATTTCCACCAGTGCACGCTGTTCGACCAAGCCCCGAACCTCTACGACCGACATGGCCGGAAAATGCTTTCCAAAAATCTCCCGGTACGCAGCGCCGATTTCGCGTGCCTCGTGAAGATAGGCATCGCGGCTCAACACGTACCAGGTCAATCGGACCAGGTGTCGCGGCTCCGCGCGGCCTTCTCTCAATACGCGCACGATGTTGCGCAGGGCTTGCTTCACCTGCTCGGTCAGATTGTCGCTGTTGAATTGTCCGTTGCTGTCCCAGCCAATCTGACCGGAAATGAACAGCAACTGTCCGCGCGCCGAGACGCCGTTGGCATACCCCTTAGGACGTGCCCACTCCGCCGGTTGCAACGTCTTGGTGCTCATCGCTAATTGCCTTTGAAAGTCGGGCGTTGTTTTGCCGAAAATGCCTCGTAAGCGCGGCGAAAGTCTTCGGTCTGCATGCAGATCGCCTGCGCTTGTGCTTCGGCCTCGAGTGCCTGTTCCAGCCCCATGTTCCACTCCTGATTGAGCATGGTTTTGGTCATGCCATGTGCAAAGCTCGGTCCTTCGGCAAGTTCTTGAGCGAGCTGGCCGGCCGCGGCACGCAATTCCTCGGCCGGCAGCAAGCGGCTGTAAAAACCGCAGGCGAGCGCTTCATCGGCACCCATGCTGCGGCCGGACAAAAGCAATTCGGCGGCGCGTCCGTGGCCTATGATGCGCGGGAGAATCGCGCAGGCGCCCATATCGCAGCCCGCAAGACCGACGCGCGTGAACAGAAAGGCGGTTTTCGAGCGAGGCGTGCTCAAGCGAATATCGGACGACATGGCGAGGATGGCGCCGGCACCCGCGCATACGCCGTCGACCGCGGCGATGATGGGCTGCGGGCAGGCGCGCATTGCTTTGACGAGATCGCCCGTCATGCGGGTGAAGTTCAGCAGCTCAGGCATGCTCATCTGCGTCAGCGGGCCAATGATCTCCTGCACATCCCCGCCGGAGCAAAAATTGGCGTCCGCGCCGCTGATGACAATCACTTTCACTTTGGGTGCGTAAGGCAGCCTGCGCATGAGATCCCGCAGTTCCGCATAGCTTTCGAAGGTCAGGGGATTTTTCTTTTCCGGACGATTCAACGTTATCCAGCCGATTCGATTTTGAACGGTCCACAAGAAATGCTGCGCGGAGTAATCGCTCAAAGTGTCTTTCATGGTGTTTTCCGGGTGAGTTGCGCACGCAAATGCGACAAGGATTCGTTCAATGCGCGCTGCTCGCGTTTGGAAATGCCGGAGAAGAGATTCACGATCCACGATTCGTGCTCGACAGCCATTTGCCCGAAGAGGCGCCGGCCTTCCTTGGTGAGCTTGACCAAGTAAACGCGCCGATCGGCTGGATCTTCCGTTCTGACGATCAAGCCCGCGCGCTCCAGCTGATCGACGATGCCGGTTACGTTGCCGCCGGTCACCAGCATGCGCCTCGACAGCTCGCCCATCTGCAGGCCTTCGGGCACCCGCTCGAGCTGCGCCATCAGGTCGAAGCGCGGCAGCGTCGTTTTGAATCGCTTGCCTAAGGCCTTACGCACCTGGTTCTCGATGAGGTGTGAGCAGGTGAGCAGGCGCAACCACAATCGCAGTGATTCATGGGTCTCGTCAGTCAAGCGCGTATCGAGGCCCAAGGCGCTCACAGCAATTCTCCGCCGGCGACCACGATACTTTGCCCGGTGACGGATTCACTGCCGGGCAGACAGAGCCACGCCACGGCGTTGGCGACTTCATCCGGTTGAATGAGCCGGCCCTGAGGATTTGATTTGGTCATGGCTTGCAACGCTTCTTCGAGCTTGCGCCCGGTGACGGCGGATATTTTTGCGGCCGCCTCTCTGACCAGATCGGTATCCGTGTACCCGGGACACACCGCATTGACGGTGATGTTGCGGGTGGCGACCTCTCTTGCAACGGCGCGCGTCAGTCCGATAACACCGTGCTTTGCCGCGCAGTACGCGGCGACATAGGGATAGCCGGTGAGCCCGGCGGTGCTGGCGATATTGACGATTCGCCCGAAGCCGCCTTGCAGCATGTCGGGCAGGGCCGCTTGAATGCCGAAGTAAGTGCCGGACAGATTGATGGCGAGCAATCGCTCCCACAGGGCATCATCGCGCTTGGTGATCGGCGCGCTGATCGCCTGGCCGGCGTTGTTGATCAGAATCTCGATGGGGCCGAATATCGTGCGCGCGGCCGCAAACGCCGCGTCCACGGATTCGCGCTTTGCGACATCTGCGGTTGCGCAAAAAGTCTCCGCGCCCGAGGACTTCAATTCGGCCGCGAGCCCTTCGAGGGTGGCGGCGGTGCGTCCGAGCATACTCACCCTGGCGCCTTGTGCGATTAGCGCGCGTACGATACTGGCACCGATGCCGCGCCCTCCGCCGGTTACCAGCGCATGCCGTCCTTGAAGCGGTTTGTTGTTGTTCATACGGAGTCTGCCGCGGTCGCGGCGCGCATCGCGGCCCGTTCGAGTTGACTCTTGGCGGGCAGATAGGGTTCGGGCCACCACTGCTGCGTGTAGCCTTGTGCTGCCGCTTGCGCCAGGGTCCATGAAGGAGAGCTAAGGTGCGGGCGGGCGATTGCGCACAAATCCGCTCGGCCTGCGGCGATGATCGAATTGACGTGGTCCGCATCGAAGATATTTCCAACGGCAATGGTGGGAACGGCGGCCAGATTGCGCACCATGTCGGCCAAAGGCGTCTGCCACATGCGGCCATAGATCGGGCGTTGCGTCGCCACTGTCTGGCCGCTCGAAATGTCGAGAATATCGGCTCCGGCCGCGACCAAAGCCTTTGCAATGGTAATCACGTCCGCTTCGCTCAGACCACCGTCCGTCCAATCGCAGGCGGATATGCGCACACTTACAGGTTTTGCGGCGGGCCACGCCGCACGCACCGCGCGCAATACCTGCAGCGGATATCGCAAGCGATTCTCGACGGATCCGCCGTACTCGTCGTTTCTGACATTGGTCAAGGGTGAGAGGAAACTCGCCAGCAGGTACCCGTGCGCCATGTGCAATTCGAGCATGTCGAATCCGGCCGTAGCGCCGAGCGTCGCCGCACGGACAAATTCGTTCTTCACCACTTCCATCTGCTCCGGCGTCATTTCCTGCGGCTCCTGGCTGATGCCGGCCAGATACGGCAGCGGCGAGGGTGCCCACAGGGGCCAATTGCCGCTGCTCAATGGGTGATCCGCTTCCTGCCATCCCAGCTGCGTCGATCCCTTGCGGCCTGCATGGCCGAGCTGCAGGCAGATGCGCGCCTGCGATTCCTTGTGTACGAACTCGACGATGCGCCGCCACGCGGCAGCCTGAGTCTCGTTCCACAGGCCGGTGCAGCCGGGCGAGATGCGTGCGTCGGGGGAAGTGCAGGTCATTTCGGTGAACACGAGCCCGGCGCCGCCGGTAGCGCGTGCGCCATAGTGAACCAAATGCCAATCGCCGGGCACACCGTTCACCGCACGATATTGAGCCATGGGCGAGACCACCACACGGTTTACGAGCTGCATCTCGCGCAGGCGAAACGGCAGAAACATCGGCGGCCGCCGCTCGGCGATGCCGCCGCACTTCGCCGCCAGGTTAGTCTCGATCTTGTCGATGAAGCGCGCGTCGCGCAGCTTCAAGTTGGCGTGGCCGATGCGCTGGCTTCCCGACAGCAAGCTGTAAGCGAGCTGCAGCGGCTCCATGTTTTCGTATCGTGCGACGTTCTCGAACCACTCCATTCGATTGCGCGCCGCATTCTGCAGTTTCAGCGCCTCGACACTACGCTCAGTCTGGTAGGTCTCCAATCCCGACTGCACATCCTTCGCATGGCTGACATGCCGCACCAGCGAGATGGCGTCTTCCATCGCCAGCTTGGTGCCCGAGCCGATGGAGAAGTGCGCCGTATGCGCGGCATCGCCGATGAGCACGCGGGTGCCATCGTGCCAATGCTGACATTCGACTCGATTGAAATAAAGCCAGGGGGAGCCGCGCAAATGCCGAGCGTTGGACAGGAGCGGTGCGCCGCCAAGATAGGCGGCGAACAGCTTTTCGCAAAATGCGATTGACTGATCAATGTCAGCTTTGTCCAGCCCATGCGCAGCCCAAGTCTCCTCGCGCGTCTCCACGATGACCGTGGAGAGGTCCTTGCTGAATTGGTAGGCGTGAATCTGAAACCACCCGAACTCTGTTTTCTCGAATGCAAAGGTGAAAGCGGAGAACTTCTGGGTCGTGCCGAGCCAAATATAGCGGCACTTTCTCGCCTCGACAGTCGGGCCGAACTTCTGCGCTTGCCGCGTTCTTGCCTTGCTATTGGCGCCCTCTGCTATCACCACCAGATCGGCGTCGTCGAACCCGTTGGTGTCATCGAGTTCGTGCTGGAAAGTCTGCTTTACGCCGAGCGCGGCGGCGCGCTTCTGCAGAATGCCAAGCAGCATCCGGCGCGAGATGCCGGCGAATCCGTGTCCTTGGGAACGGATGGTCTGCCCCTTGAAGTGCACGTCGATGTCGTCCCAATGGTAGAACTCGTCGACGATGCGCGCGTGCGAGGGCGCGTCCGCTTCCAGGAAGTTGCCCATGGTCTTGTCCGAAAACACGACGCCCCAGCCGAAAGTGTCGTCCGGGCGGTTGCGCTCGAAAATTTCGACGGATGCGCCGGGCAGCGCCTTTTTGAACAGGATTGCGGAATACAAACCGGCGGGTCCGCCGCCCATGCAGACGATTCGCTTCATGCCTCATTATATCATATCTCGATAGTTTAGATATAAAGGATATGCCGCTGGGCCAGGCGTGATGCTCAATGTCCAGTGCCGAGATATTAGCTTCGTGCCGCTGCCGCCGCGGGTTCGCTTTCCAAACAACGCGCGAAGATCTCTATCGCGGTTTTCAGCTGACCGACGGAAAGTCCGGCGTAGCCGATGAGTAGTCCGGGCCGGGCAGGCCGCTCGCGGTAGTAAGGATGGCTGGGATACAAGCCGAGGCCCAATGATTTGGCGCGCTCGATGAACGCGTCGAGTTCATCGAAATCAAGATGGCGGAACCAGATTACAAAATGCATGCCGGCTTGATGCGGACCGATCTCGATATGCGATCCTGCGAGACGCTGCAAGGCATCGACGACGGTTCGCCGGCGGTTGATGAGTTCGTTGACGGACTTACGCAGATGCTTCTCGTACTGCCGGCTCTGGATAAAGGTCGCAAGGGCCGCCTGCTCCACGGAGGGCGAGCCGAGATCATCGAGCAGCTTGGCCTTGTACAAAGCATCGCGCAGCGCCGCGGGACATACGATGTACCCCAGTCGCAATGATGGAAACAGCGTCTTGGAGAAACTGCCTACATACAGCACGCGGTCCGCGAGATCGAGAGACCGCAAAGCCGGCAAAGGCCTGCTACCCGCGTGAAACTCGGTGTCGTAATCATCCTCGAATATCCAGCTTCCGGTTCGTGCGGCCCACTGCAATAGTTCCAGACGCCGGTTCAGGCTCATAACGACACCCGAGGGGAATTGATGCGAAGGAGTTACGAACACCAGCTTCGTACGGCGCTGGGGCAATTCCCCGACGACCAGGCCCTCATCATCGGTGCGCCCGCTTACTATCTGCGCGCCGTGCGCGAGCACGCTGTGCAGGGCAAGCTGATAGTGTGGATCCTCCACTACCACCCGTTCGCCCGGATCCACCAGTACGCGTTCCACCAAGGTGAGGGCTTGTTGAGTGCCTCCGACAATAAGAATGTCGGCGGCGCTGCAAAGCACGCCGCGTCTGCGGGCCAGGTAATCCGCGATTGCGCGACGCAATGGGAGATACCCTCCCGCGGCCGGGTAAGTCGGCCCGGCGCGCAGCGCCGCGGCTGCCAGTTTGCGGCGCCACGAATGGAAAAGCCCAGATTCAATGAGCGGCTCACCGTATAGCAAATTATATTTCGGCCGGCCGCTCCAGTGTGCCCCGGCAAGTGTTATGGGCGGCAGCGATTGCACTCGCGTGGCATAGCTCGACAGCAGGACGGTATCGGTCCGGGGAGGCGGCCGAGTTGCGGGACTGACTTTTGCAACTCGCGTACCCGAACCGGCGCGGGCGATGGCCAGTCCTTCTGCGCAGAGCAATTCATAGGCTTGAAGCACCGACTTTCGTGCAACGCGGAGTGCGGTTGCCAGCGCGCGCGTGGAGGGCAACCTCGTGCCCGCCAGGATGCGTCCTTCGAGGATCTCTAACTTGATCGCCCTGGCGATCTGGTCGTACAGGGTGCCTTTCTTGTCCAGCGTGAGATGCATATGATCTCGAGTGGTACCCTTGAGAGAGCGATAATTGCACTACAATGCTACCACATGCCAGGACTGGAACGCCTCGCTCCCCGCCAAAGTGGGGTGGTGGTTATGCGGCGATCGATGGGTGAATACGCAGCGATGCGATGGCGCGCTCGAGCTGCGCGCCGCTGTCGTCGGCCAGGGCCGCTTCGCGCAAGGCTCGCAAGCGATCAGCGCCCTCGGGTTCACTGACCAGGCTCGGTGCGAGGGATGATATTTGGCTGAATGATGACCAGCCACGTTCATGCGTGTCGCCGTAGCCCTTCACCAGGGTCTGGCATTCCGCGAGTTCCACGGCCAAGTCGTAGTTGCGCGGGGCAATCTCCGCGATCTGTTTCAACCACGCTTCGATGCGTTGGTTCTCGATCTGGTAACGCAGGCTGCCGCGTCTGAAGCGCCTGAGGGCGGCGAGGGCGCGGAGCAGTGCAAAGCCGCTGATGCTCGTGGTCGAAATGCGGCGTCCAGCCCTAAATCGAGCCAGGGTGCGCTGTGCGCGCGCCGATGCCAGCAGTCGCCGGCCCAGCCCGGCGGGCAGAGTGCCGCAGATTTCTTCCACCCGCGGCTTCACGAATTCGCGCACTTCGACGAGGTCCTTAGGTTGCGCATGGACCTCGCGTCGAATGCGCTCCGCGCGGCCGCGCCGCGTTTTGACCTGCGCCACGCGCACCACATCCTCGAAGCTCATCCACAACGCCAACGAACGCGCCGCCGCGACGGTCAAGGCACCGCTCGATTGCGAAGTGCCCTGCGCCGCGACGGACTCGATTCGATCCAAAAACAAACTGGCATAGGCGTCGTCTTGATAGTCGGACAGCCGCGCCGCCGCCATGCCAAGCAACTCGTGCAGCTCGGACGGGAAAAGGCTTTCGATCCGCGCCCGCAGCACCGCGGGAACGGCCGAGAGCGTGTAGTCGGACGTGTCGATGGTGCCGCGATGGTCCGGCCACGCCGCTGCGGTCAGGGGCTTCGCCGCCGCGGCGATCACGGCCAGGCGGCCGGCCTCGAATGCGGCCAGGCTGGCTTCAACGCCGACACCGGATTCCTTGATCGCGTGCTGATATTCCTCGATTCCCCAAGGCAACACGGCGGCACCTGCAATACTGCCGAGTATCACGGCGCTGATGCGGCCGCCCGCGGCGTCGGCCACCTTGACCATGTCAAAACCGATCAGCCTCGCCGCTGCCGCCGTTGCGATCTCGAACAATTCGCGCGAACTCGCCCGTCCTTCACCCAGTGCGATCTTTTCGCCGATGGTGTAATCCCGATGCGTGGAGGCGATGAGTGTGGTGCGATCCTTGGTGACCAGGCCGCGATTGATGGCCCTGCCGGCCTCCATCCACTCCGATGCCACCACGATGTCCACGTCGCCGGGATTGGGCATCAGAGCCATGATGGGTTCACGGCCCTCTGGCGCATCGCTTCGCGGAAAGAACTCCAAGTAGTAAATAGTCGCGCCGGTCCGCTGCGCGACGCCGGGTACCGATGTTGCCTGCACGAAGTACCCCGCGTGCCGGGCCGCCATGACGAGCCAGTCAGTGACGACGCCCCCGCCCTGGCCGCCGAGAGCTGCAATCGTCAAGTTGATGGGCCGCGAGCGCCTCAAGCCAGTATGCGGATGACGGCGATGCGCACCCGTGCCTTGAAGCGATCCCACGCCGTTGGGTTCACGATGACATCGGCCCGATAGAAAGATGGGCAAAGCACTGCCGCGTGCGCCACCTCGCCGCACACCCCGCAGCCCACGCAGCTATTGTCGACATACGCCACCGGATCCCGCCGCAGGGGGTCGGGATTCGTTTTTACGGTGAGCGAAGGGCAACCGGATAACCTGATACAGGAGTGATCGCCGGTGCAGACCTCGGAATCGATGCCAAAGCGCTCTCGGACGACGCGCTCGCCATCGCCAATCAACTTCTTGATCGCCGGTGCGATGCGCCGTTGGCGATTCAATTGACACTCGCCTTCCGCAATGACGATCTTGGGTCCGGTGAATTTTGTGAGCAGCGCCTCGCGCAGCACTCCCATCGTCTGCTTCATGTCGTAGGTGCGAACCGTGCGCACCCACTCGACGCCAACGCCGCGAACCGCGGTCTCGATGCGGTTCCGCGCGCGCCGGCCCTTGATCTCCGCGGAGGAGGAGGGAATGTATTGTCCACCGGTGGCGGCTGAGTAGCCGTTGTCCACGATGATGGTCACGCCGTCATGCCGATTGAACACGGCATTGCCGATACCGCTCGTCAAGCCGTTGTGCCAGAAACCGCCGTCGCCCATCATGGACAGCGCGCGCCGCGGGTTGGGTATGTTGAACGAGGCGCCGCCGGCAGCACCCAAGCCATAACCCATGATGGTCCCGCCCAGATCGAATGGCGGCAGAGTGGAAAAAGAATGGCAGCCGATATCCGCGCTGACTTGCATCGGTCCCATTTCCCGCGCGAGCAGCTTCATTGATGCAAACAGCGGCCGCTCCGGGCATCCCGTGCACAATCCTGAGGGACGCATCGGCACATTGCGCGCCAGCATGGCGGCCGGAAGCAGGGGAATATCCGCAGCCGGCAACTGCCCGAACTCCGCCAGAAATTTGCGCAGGCCCGCGATGACGACGGCGCCGGTATATTCGCCCGCCATGGGCAGCGGCCCTTTGCCGACGATGCGCGTCTGCACGTCGGCTTGACGAAGAAACAGGCTGGCCGCCTGTTCGATGAATTCGGGCTGGCCTTCCTCGATGATCAGAATCGCCTTTTTGCCTTGCGCGAAGCGGGTGAATTCGTCCGGCACGAGCGGATAAGTCACGTTCAACACGTACAGCGGAATCTTGGACTCTCCGAACACGTCGGCCAAACCTAAGCGCTCGAGCGCGCGCAGCACGGTGTTGTACAAGCCTCCCTGCAGCACGATGCCGACGTCGCAAGCGGGGTTTTCCCCCAAGAATTCATTGAGCCTGCGTTCTTTGACGAATTTCACCGCGGCGGGCCAGCGCTGTTCGATCTTTGCCCGCTCCTGCGCATAGGTCGAGGGCGGCAGAATGATTTTGTCGAAGCTGCGGGTGGGATTGTTCATCGCTTGCTGCAGCGTAAAGGGCGGCCGGCGATTGTCCTTGGCGCGAAATTGGCCGACCACATGACAGGCGCGGATCCGCAGCATCAACATGACCGGCGTGTTGCTGGCCTCGGAGAGCTCGAAGCCTTGCTCGACCGCCTGCACGATGGAGGGTAAATTCGGTCGCGGATCGAGCAGCCACATCTGTGATTTCATGGCAAACGCGTGGGTGCGCTCTTGCATGATGCTGGCACCTTCGCCGTAGTCCTCGCCGAGCACGATCAGCGCGCCGCCGATGACACCCGCGGAGGCCAAGTTCGACAGGGCATCGGAGGCTACATTGGTGCCGACGGTGGACTTCCACGTCACTGCGCCGCGGATCGGATAGTTGACCGACGCGGCAAGCATGGCGGCTGCCGTTGCTTCGCTCGCCGAGGATTCGAAGCGGACGCCGAGCTCGCCCAAGATCACGCTCGCATCCGACAGCACGTCCATGAGGTGCGAAATCGGCGCGCCCTGATAGCCGCCCACATATCCGACGCCTGACTGCAGCAGCGCCTTGGTCACGGCGAGAATCCCTTCACCTTCGAACTCGGCGCCTGCGGTCAGGCGCAGCGACTGCACTTCTTTGGCGAATGAACGCTCAGCCATGCCGTATGCTCAGAAAAAAAGCAGTATACATGCGCGCCATCACACCCAAATCTTACGGCTGCAGTCGCGTCGACGACCATAGGACGGCACTGCTTTGCCCAGATGAGGCCAGCGGCCGCGTGAAGCGCGCGCGGTCGTGAATGCGGTATTCCCCTTCGACCCACAGCTCGACGGCATCGACATGGAGGCGGTATCCGCCCCAATTGGGCGGCCGCGGCACCTGAACTGAGATGCTCTCGGGCTCTTGGGATCCGGGGCCCTCGTAGGGAATGCCGAAGCGGCGTGCCTCGTCGGCCACCGCTGCAGCCAAGGCTTTCCGAGATTCCACCGGTTGGCTTTGATGGCTGGCCCAGGCGCCCAACTGCTTTTGCCAAACCCGGGTGCGGAAGTAGGCATCGTTTTCCGCATCGGAGAGCAGTTCCACCTGGCCCTCGGCGCGAACCTGTCGGTGCAAATGATCCCAATGGAATACGACGGCAGCGCGGGGGTTGGCGGCAAGCTCACTGCCCTTGCGCGACCCGTAATTGGTATAGAAGAGTATGTATCCCTGCTGCGCTGCGATCTCCTTGCAGAGCACCACCCTGGCCGACGGGTAGCCGCGGCTATCGACGGTCGCCAGGATCATGGAGTTCGGATTCGGCTGCGAGGCGTCGCGCTGCGCTTGGGCCAGCCATTGGGCCGCCAGTTCGAGCGGATTGGCCGGCAGGGGGTCAGGCAGGGTTTCGGTCCAAAATGTCTTTTTGCTGCTGCTCATAAGAGAATGTTAGCCGTGCCGATAAACCTTAGGGGCATTCTTTATTTATGAATCTGGACGAACTACGAACGGCACTGACTGACCTCGACGGTCAGTTGTTGGAATTGGTGGCGCGGCGCCAGGCTTTGAGCGAGCAAGTGGCGGCCGTCAAGCGGGCCACCGGACGGGCAACGCGGGACTTCGGCCGCGAACGGGAGGTCATATTGCGGGGCCGCAACACGGCCGAGCGGCTAAAAATCTCGCCCGATCTGGCCGAGTCGCTGCTGCGCCAACTCATCCAATCGTCGCTGGCAACTCAGGAGCAGGCCCGCGTTGCGGCCCAGGCGCATGGCAGCGGCAAACGCGCTCTGGTCATCGGCGGCCACGGCAAGATGGGAGGTTGGTTCGCCGAATTTTTGGCCTCTCAAGGGTTTCGCGTTGCGATCGCGGATCCCCAAGGCGGCTTGCCTGGTTTCGATACCGTGGCTGATTGGCAGACAGACGCATTGGATTTCGACCTGATCGTGCTTGCCACGCCTCTGTCAGCGACCGCGGATTTGCTGCAGGTGCTGGCGCGGCGGCGGCCGCGGGGGCTCGTGTTCGACTTGGGCTCGCTGAAGACGCCGCTGCGGGCCGGGCTGGACGCGCTGGTCAAAGCCGGCTGCCGCGTCACTTCTGTGCATCCCATGTTCGGACCCGATACCGAACTGCTGTCCGGCCGGCACGTGATATTCATCGACCTTGGAAACAAGGAGGCTCTGGCGCAGGCGCAAGAACTGTTTGCGCCCACCATGGCGGAGCGCGTCGTCATGGACCTGGATGAACACGATCGCCTGATCGCCTATGTGCTGGGGTTGTCGCATGCCTTGAACATCGCCTTTTTCACGGCGCTGGCCGACAGCGGCGAAGCCGCGCCACGCTTGGCAAAGCTGTCGAGCACGACTTTCGATTCACAATTGGAGGTGGCGAGCCGCGTTGCCGCTGAGAGCCCCGATCTTTATTTCGAGATCCAGAGCTCCAATGACTATGGCAACGAATCGCTGCTGGCGCTGCAGAAAGCGGTCGAACGGTTGGTGGCGGCGGTGAAATCCAAGAATGCGCAGGAGTTCACGGCACTCATGACCCGCGGCAGGGCCTACTTGGACGTGCGCGCGGCCGCGCGCGGAGTTTGAGGGAATTGGACATGCCTGAGATCACGGACGCGGATAAGGAGATCGAAGACCTAAGGAAGCGTCTGGTGGAAATGACGGCCGAGGCTTCCAATAACGAAACCATCTTGAAGCGTACTCAGGCGCGCGAGTTGACGCTGCTGCGCGCCGACAGCCTGTCGCAATTGCTGCACGCCATGGTGGGCGGCTTGCGCGAGTCCTATGCGCTCGATGCGGTCAGCTTGGTGCTGCTCGATCCGCAGCACGAAGTGCGGCATCTATTGGTGGCGGGCGGCGACCGTCCGGAAGAGTTCAAGCAGATTTTCTTCGTCGATTCGCTGGTCGGGTTGGCTCCGCAGCTCGCGGTGCTGCACAAGCCGTGGCTCGGTCCGTACGTGGGCGCGGATCATCATCTGCTGTTCCCGGGCATTTTGAATCTCAAAAGCGCCGCGCTCGTGCCGCTGCCGCGCAAAGACCGCGCGACCGGCGCCTTGTGTTTCGGCAGCCGCGAGGCAACGCGTTTTACGCGCCATCACGGCACTGATTTTCTTGCGCATCTGGGTGCGGTCGCGGCCGTGTGTATTGAAAACGCGGTGAACCGCGCGCGGTTGCTGCGTGCCGGCATCACTGATTTCCTGACCGGCTGGCACAACCGGCGCTACTTGCAGCAGCGCTTGAAAGAGGAACTGGCGCGCGCGCAGCGGCGCGGCGCGACGATCGCATGCCTTATGATCGACATCGACAAGTTCAAGGGCATCAACGACGGCTATGGGCACCTGGCCGGCGACAATGCCCTCAAAGAGGTTGCTCACCGCATCGAGGCGCAAATCCGCAGCATGGATACCGCGGCACGCTTCGGCGGCGATGAGCTGGCGATTCTTCTGCCCGAAACCACCGCTACGGAGGCTGCAATACTGGCCGAGCGTATTCGCGACGTGATTGCTGCCACGCCCTTCGCGCTGAACTCGCAAATCTCGCGCAGTCTGACCGTGTCGGTGGGTGTTGCGGCGGTCTCGCCCGGGCGCGACGAAGCGGATCTCAAAGCGATGGCTGACCGTTTGATCGCCGACGCCGATGCGGCTCTGTACCGCGCCAAGGCGCTGGGCAGAAATCGAGTGCAAGTGGGGGCGGGCTGACTCCGCGGCCCCGCCAAAGCCTCGCCTAATTCAGCCTGGATGTATATACAGTTACCGAGCTGTATGCTACATTTTTGTAGCGATTATTCAAGCTGATGCGAGGTATGACCATGGCAAGTCGGCAGCCCCCATCCAAGACTCGGCAGGCTCAAAATCGTCCGCTCAAAGCACCTGGACAAGATCCCTCCAGCCAAACAATCCCTCCCGCGAAACATCTCTACGGTGTACCGATTCCAGAGAATCTGCACGAAGCGCTCGCGGCCGAACGCGATAACCTCTCCAAAGTGGAGTCGCTTCTGGCCTGCATGGTGGTTTCACTAGAGTATCAAAACGATCCGCTCGACGGTCCGTACTATCCGGCAGTGGCCCAGCTGGCGCGCGAACTAGTGGCGCGCTCCATCGACGGTCTGGATCCGTTCGTACTTCGGCAGCGCATTCTGCGCAACAAGATCGAGGAGGTGTTCTGCGTGTCACTCATCGACCAAGCCTACGCTTCGTCTGCATTGACCGAGTTAAAGGTCAGCGCTGATCGGCTTGCGGCTTGATGGGCGAATAGCCGTCGAACGCGCATCCCGTCTGCTGCGCTGCCCAAAACGCTGAATACCGACCGTCTTGCCGGAGCAAGGAATCGTGCGTACCTCGCTCGACCACCGCGCCCGCCTCGAGCACGATAATTTCGTCCGCGTGCAGGACGGTTGAGAGCCGGTGGCTGATCACTAGCGTCGTCACGGACTGAGATATTTCGCGCAAGTTTTGCGCAATCTCCAGTTCGGTGGTCGAATCGAGCGCCGACGTGGCTTCATCGAAAATATAGATTCGCGGACGTCTGATCGCGGCTCTCGCAATCGACAGTCGCTGCCTTTCACCTCCTGAAAGCTTGAGCCCTCTTTCCCCGACATTAGTATCGTAAGCATCGGGCAAGCCGGCGATGAAGTCATGCAGGTGCGCTCGACGTGCCGCCTGCTCAATCTCCGCCTGAGTGCAGTTTGCCTTGCCAAAGCCGATGTTGGCGCCGAGCGAGTCATTGAAGAGCGCCGCATCTTGGGGGACCACAGCAATCGAATGACGCAGTGTCGCCAGAGGGAACGCGGAAATCGGCACGCCATCCAACAGGATTCGGCCGGCGTTCGGCTCCAATAGACGCACCAGCAGTCGTACCAGCGTCGATTTACCCGATCCGCTCGCGCCGACGATGCCGACGGTCTTACCCGCCGGAACTTTGAAGCTCACACTGTGGATCGCCGTGCGGTGAGGCGCATAGGACAACGTCACATTCTCAAATTCCAACTGACCGGGACCGTCATGGCGCACGATGTCGCCCAGTTGCTGTGTCTCTGATTGTTCGTGGAATAGGGCAAGCACTTTTTCCAGCATGGCTGCACCCTGCGAGAATCCCTGCATCGCATAGCCGAGCGCCTCTACGGGTCGAACGACCTGCAACATGTAGGTGGTGACCAGCACAAAATCGCCGACAGTGAGCCGGCCACCTCTAACCTCATGCACGGCATAAAGCGCAGTGGCTGCCAGGAAGGTGGCAAAAATCGCAGAAACCGTGACTCCGTTGACGGCGTAGCGTCGATAAAAACCAACCCATTCCGATTCGGTGCGCGACAGCGCGCCGACTATTCGCTCCTGCACGAAGGTCTCAGCTACAAAACACTTCACCGATTCCACATTCAACAACGCATCGGTCATATGAGCAGCTGCCTCCACGTGGGCGGCAGATGCGCTTCTGGCCGATCGAGCGATAGCCTTTGCGGCGTGCGCAAAAACCGCGGCGTAGAAAACGAGAGCAGCGCAGAAAAACATCAGAAATGCAGGGTGCGCCAGATGCAGCAGCACAATGATCATTGTTCCAAATTCGGCGGTGACCGGTAAGAGCGTGAATACAAGGTGATGCAGGATCAATTGATAACCTGTGAGTCCGTTCTCCAAGGCTTGGCCGACGGCGCCGGTCTTGCGATCCAGATGAAAGCGTAATGGCAACCTCACAATGTGCGCGAACAGACGGCCGCTCAGCACGCGAAACATGCGCCGCTCAGCGCGCGCATAAACCAAACCGCGAACTTCGCCCGCAGTTCGCGCCAGGAATTGGCTTAGGACATAAGCGCCAACAAGAATGGAGGGCGATAGTGCGTCGCGCCGCTGTCCTGCGAATCCATCTACCAGCCACTTCAGAACGAGAGGCGCGAGTGCCGTCAGCACGGAAGCCGCCACGACCAGCAGCACGACGGCGGCCAGACGCTTTCTCACGAAGCGGTCGGCATCACGCCACAGGATGCTTATAATCTCCGACACATCTCACCCGACGATTCGGCGGTCGAAGCAGGAGAAAACAGTATTTCCGGCTTAGCCCCAAAGCTCTCGCGAAAGCGCGCATCGTAGAAACGTCTTCTCTGTGCCGATACGGCCTTTGGGCCGCAATTGAAGAAGCGCGCGGCTTGTGTCGGCGTTGCGATCCGATGCTTAATGAGGTACGAGGCACTCAAAGCACGCACCAGCGGAAGCGGGCGCTTGCGTGATCTGGACCGCAAGTTCTCGGATGTCACGATCCGCTTCCAGGCTACCGCCTGTTCTGGCGGCAAGCGCTGATCGCATAGCGAATTGAATTGCTCAATCACTTGCATCACGACATCTTGAATGTCTCCTTGGTAATCGCGCGTCCGCTGGGTTTGATCCGGTGAGCGTCGACCACTCTTTTGCCACATCTCCTCGACGAACTGAGGATCGCCCAAAATGCGTGGATCCTTTGCCGAACCTCGTCTGAACGAACGGGCCTGGCTTGAACGTGGGGGCCCGTCGAAGAGGTTTCTATATGCTTCCTCCTGAATCTCGCGGCTGTATGCGCCGCGAGTCAACATGCGAAGGACCACGTTCGTGGTAACCCAGTCCTGTTTCTTGCTTCCTCGATAGATCGCGTCTGTGCTCCACCACAGACCATTCTGATGATTTTCAGGCGCATCCAGGCGGCGAATCCAATGAATATAGTGTGCAAGCGGTACGAGCAGTTTTTGATGCTGGAACAAAATCGCGCGATAGTGCAATCGGAACAGAGAGCCATGCTCATCGCGAGCTCGATTGAAGGTCCGCGCGTACTCGTGCTGCAAGCTGCCGGTGATCGCGCTCACGCTTCCGTCTCCAGCTTGCAGCGCCAGATGCGCCTCGTGCTCCGCGATGTAGCCGGCATGCAGGCGCGCTCCTTTTTCGCGCAGGGTCGTTCGCAGCTGTTTCAGCAATGCCTTGAGTTCAGCGTGGCTCGTGAAAATTCTCCTGTTGGTTACGCTGCGCAGGGTGACGTAGTACCAACCGAACGGAATGGGCGGCAGTCGTGCGAGACGCGGCATCACTGGCTCCTCCATGATTGAGCCATCGGACTCCTCGCGAAAGTCAATCCACTCCGTTAACGTACCAACCGCGGAGCGCAAGCAATTCCGAAAGGAACCTGGCGCCGGCCGCAATTCCGGGTAGATTAATCGTCATCTTCCGTGAGTTACGATTCGATCCTCGGTAAAATCAAACACCCGATCTCGGGCGTTAGTGAGTTGTGTACCAACACGTCGCGCTCCAGTCAACGAATGACGGAGTTATGGCGCTTCGGCGGTGTCAGGCAAATCGCTTTTTTATCGATTGATTCGAGCGCGATGGGACTTATGTCTGCCTTTCGGTGTCTGGTACGATCGTGCCCAAGAATTTTCTTTCGTTGCGTAGATAAGGGTTCGCACTACATCCGCTTCGTGACCAACCGCGGGCTGGCCGTTATTCGGTAGCACGTCCAATTCTGCGTGTTGGAGCATGCGACGTCGCAACCGTATGAACCGCCGAATTAATTCGTAGTTCCAACTACGACGGTCGCAACAACCCCTGTTCAAAGCTCGCCGTTCCGCGGCCGCTCAAATGTCCCTCGCGAGGACTCAGCCCATTCTGGCCTCAAATTTCCCGTTGACATATCGATTCGATCGTAGTGACGTCCATCAGGCCACCGGATCGGTGGCGGATATCGCTAGCAGTAAAAGGAGATCGCAATGATTATCGAACTCGGAAAGGTGACAGCAGAGACAAAGCAACACGGGCCGCCGCCAGCTACTGACAATCCCCACGCCTTAGGCGACTTGCCGTAGCGTCGGGCGGCAGACTCGATGAGTGTGCAGCATTGCTGCACACTCTCTTCCGCTCACGCGAAATTGCTTACAGACCGACAGCGGTACGCGCCGAAAACGCGCACGAATCTGGCGATGGCCCGGCAGGGCAGACCCGGGATCGCAACCAAGGGGCTAGCGGACAGCACTATGATAGCGAATGACAACGACACACAGCCATGCACTTCGGATGCCGAAGGGCGACACAAGTACTCATTTGCTCCCCTCATTTTCCCGTGCCGCACGCGCGATGGTGTCGTTCTTCTAGACCTGAAGCGCAATCGCTACTTAGGCCTATCGTGCGCTGACGCGCGGGCCCTTTCTCGATGCGTCAACGGCCTGCCGAAACCCGACCAACGAATGGAACTTGAAGCCGGCGTGTCCGCGGGGGAACCCACCATGGCCCTTCTAGACTCCCTTTTGGCTGACATGATTATCACCTCCAGTCAGGTTGGTTCAAATGAGGTTGTATCAACCGCAATTCGCCTGCACGGGCCGCTTGTTTCCATTGGAGAAGAAATGACAGAGAAGTGTCGCGTCCGAATAACGCACGTCGTCAACTTTCTAGTCTGCCTGCTATCGTCCGCGGCATCCCTCAAGTGCGTTCCGCTGAGATACATCGTTCGAAGAGTGTATCGACGCCGTTCCAGGGCGATTGCGAACGGATACACGCTAAATCTTTCACATGTTTCCATGTTAGTGGACGCGTTTCGCTCTGTTCGACCCTATTTCTTTCTTGCGAAAGATCACTGTCTGCTCCATGCGTTAACACTCGTGCACTACTTGGCTCACTACGGCGAGTTTCCGCTGTGGGTGTTCGGCGTCGCAACCGATCCGTGGGCAGCTCACAGTTGGGTTCAGCACGAGGAATTCCTGTTGGACTGCAATCCCGACAAACTCTGCAGTCTCGAACCAATTTTGGCGATCTGACGGGCGGAAAATGGATCATGTTTCGCTACATCGCACTGGTTTGGAATCCGGCCGACACTCCTCAAGCCGAAGCTTCAGCGACTATAACCGAGAGATTGGGATATCTAGCGTCGGAGTTTAAATCATGTTTTGATTTCCGAGGGCTGAGGGTTCTGTGCGCCGAGAGTGGAACGCCCGGTCTGAAGGTTCATAACTTGCATGACAATGCCGGCGTCTTGCTGGGCGCGGTATTCAAGCGACACGCAGACATCACCAATGATTTGGCGGCGTCGGAGCCGACTTTCGACTCCATCGAAACGACGAACCTCGTTTCGAACGGAGGTCGCTGTCTCGTTGCCGGTTATTGGGGCGACTACGTTGCTTTCCTAGTAGATAGGGCGTCAGGCACGAAGCGAATAATCAAAGATCCTACTGGAAACCTGCCTTGCTTCTCGACCTCGTGGCGCCGCGTAATTGTTGTGTTCTCTTGCTTGAGTGACTGCGTGGCTCTGAATCTGTTCCGGTTTACCGTAAATTGGTCCTATGTCGTCGCGCGAGTCGGAAGCGGTGGCTACGCCTCTCGCTCAAACCCCCTGCATGAAGTCTCACAGGTGCATCGAGGAGAGTGCCTGGAAATATCAGCCAACGACACTGAACGACAGACCAGGACGCTTTTTTGGATACCTACGGCTTTTTCGCAACCGTCGTGCACTATCGATGATACCGACCTGGCCGTGCGCGCGCTGCGCTCCACGGTACGGTCGGCAACCCGCACATTTGCCAAATCGCAGGAAAGCGTACTGTTGCGTCTGTCTGGGGGACTCGACTCGTCGGTCATATCCGGCTGCCTCAAAGGAGCACATGAGCGGCTTACGGTTCGAAGTTATACGTATTTCGTTTCTGGAGGTAGATCGGATGAGCGTCGTTGGGCGCGTCTGGCGGCAGACTTCGCGGGGTCTGCTCACCTTGAGTTCGCGGTGGATCCTGCTCGCACTCGGTTAGACGCGATGAGCCAGCTTCGGCCGACGGTGACCCCCATTTGGTCCTACGGCTACCTAGTTGGCGATGAGCTCGAACGCAAGATCGCAGAAGAGCATCCCTACAGCACAGTGTTTAACGGTGACGGCGGCGACTCGGGATTCGGGGCGGAAAGCATCTCGTTGGCCACCGACGATTTTGTTCGTCTTCGCGGTTTCTCGCGTGGACTGATACCCCTCGCCTCGCAAGTCGCCCTGCGCACACATGCGATGACTTGGAGCGTTCTCGGAGCGACCCTCCATCGCCGACTATTCGGGACATCCATGACCAACTATCGCGACAGATTCTTGCGCACCTGCGCGCTTGTAAGCAGCGAAGTGCGCGGCGCTGGTTTGCAGTCAGAGCAATATCCTCATCCGTGGTTCGACAGCTGCGAAGACGTTCCTTGGCAGACTATTCGGCGTTTAGGTAACTTGACGCAGACGCCACAACTTTATAGCCCCTTTCTCCCGCCAGCCTCGTTTTCACCATATGTTGCAGCTCCGCTCTATTCGCAACCGGTGGTGGAATTGTGCCTTCGAATTCCTATATACATTCATTTCCACCAGGGTCGTGACCGGGGTTTGGCTCGCGAAGCGTTTCGAGAAGACGTACCGTCCCAAATATTGCGGCGTCAGTGGAAGGATCGGGCACCTGGTGCGTTTGAGAATTTGGTTAGGCGAAACCGCCCGTTTTTACGTGAAATGCTTCTTGGGGGCATTCTAAGCAGCGAAGGACTGTTGGACAAAAATGCGCTTCAGGACGCATTGAACGATAATCTGTCGTCGAGACCGGTCTTTGTGGGAGAACTATTAAGTCATTTAGATTCGGAGCTCTGGCTTCGGCACTTTGTCGGGAATCAAGCTGAGCTACAGGCGGCAAAGGCGCTCATGGCGGTTTGACGGCTGCCATCGAAATCATTTTGAAAATGCCTGAGCTGAAAAATTTACGAGCCTCAAAACGTCTACATCCCGGCTTGGCTTCAGTTGGGTCAACCGGAATTCAAGACGTAGCGCAGATGATCGTGTCCCAGGAGCTAGACCTCCGGCCGGCAAAGCCTTGCTCCAGTCGATCAGTGATGCGCCTGTCGAATCGATACCATCGAAGTTGACCAGGCGAAGCTGCCCGATTTCCGATTGTGTCGCAGATACTCTTAGGATTAGAGGCGCGATAAGTGGCCGATCTTGCAACGAAATATCTGGCTGACCTGGCGGCAGCTCTTGGCCCTTTGAGATTCTTAACCGAGGGTCGTCGCGATCTGGTACCGGCACGGACGCGTTCACCAGCACAACGTTGACCGAAACGCGTGCGCTATCGGGATCGTAATGGAAATCGTGCGGCTCCAACCTCACAATCTTTGAGACGTCGATCAGCCCGGCGATATTGAGCCCCGATGGCGCGGGTGCTGCACGATTAACCTCGATGCGAGCCGTCCAAAGAACTCCATCTACCTTGGTAATCCATGTCGGATGAAAGACCCCATCTGTTGTAGCGGCCAGTGCGCAGATTTCGTTGAATTGGGTGTAGAGCGAGAAACCTACTTTATCGAATTGCGGCGAAAAGCCGTGCTCCCAATCAACGGGTTGGTCGGCTGCCGAGATATAGTTGTTTAACCATCGCGTCGGCACTGGTTCTTCGCTTTCGTGGGCGCTGTACACGGCGACGCTTGGTAGAAACGTGGCGCCGCCGTCAATTGACGCTGCGAAGCGCCAATGCGGAGTTCCCATGCCTTCCGTCCAAAATAGTCCTAAAACGCCATCCTTGTTGACCGCTAGGCTGGGCACCATCGGATCAGAACTCCGATTTCCGGTGCGGCCTTTCGGAGCATCGTCCACGCGAATCGGTTTCGACCATGTCGTTCCTGAATCTTCCGACCAGGCAAGCATGATGCGCGAGACCGGATCAGCGTCGTCGGCCTGTCTCCAGGCAACGTAAATACGATTTTTGAAAACCCCGGGAGAACGGTCAACGGCAATAGCGGTGATGAGATTGAAAATCCCGTCCTGCTCGCGAAGTCCTGTGATACTACGGCTCCAATACCGGCGCCATCTACTGATTGTCACGGGCGCATCCAGCGACTGGCCGCGATCCTTTGACTTGAGAATTTCCACCCCCAAATTCTCGGTCATCTGTCCCGACGCACTTCTGTGCTTGTCGACTTCGGAAGGAATAAATTCCACCCGATGCACCGCAATGGCAGTGCCATCGTTCAAGACGACCGCCTGACTGGGCGATCCCGGATCAATGTATCTCGACGCTGGTACGCTCGCAGTAGCCGCCTGAAGAGTGCGTCCACCGTCTGCAGAGACCAGTAGCGGCTCGTAGGACGAATTGAATCGCGATACTAATGAGCTGAAGTGCCACCTATTGCTGAAGATATACAGGCTTCGATCGAATCGCCCACCCGAGTTGTCCACGACGCTACGGGTCGCGTCGTACCAGCCACTGCGTTGCAATGGCTTGCTCCAAGTATGGCCGCCGTCAGTAGAGTGGGTCAGTTGAAATGGCTGTGAAGAGAATTTCCCCCAAACACTAGTGTTCATATACATCGTGCCGTGACGGCCGATCGCACACGAAACTTCGCTCACTTTGTTTGGAACGCCACCATCTGAAGGAGTTGCGTCGATATGACTCGCTTGCCATGTGCGGCCTCCGTCGGCGGAGGCGTAAAGGTATCCTTCCCAGGACAGCGGATTGGTACGAATGCGGATGCCGCAGGTTATCAGACTGGCTGGATCATCCGGTGCGGCCTGGGTATTACCCATGCCCCAAAAGTGACCGCCGGAATCCGGTGGGCTGACACGAATGGGAGGTTCGATAGTAATGACCTGGGCGGCGGCGATTGAAGGTATGCAGGCTACAATCGCAAGAACCAGGGGATACAAGGATTTGCTGCCGGCGATCGGGAGCGTCTTGGTGCGATTGAACCCAGGACCCCAATGGACCTTGGGACTCACGGCGAACGCGGGAGCACTCCCTACCATTTCTTCCTCAACGTCAACGCCACAAACCTACCCAATGGATTGGCGTTTGCGGGATCGTAGCTCACCTGCACTAACACTGGGGACGCGTCAACGTAAGGCGGCTCTCTGTTCAGTGCGTTTAGCACGCTGAGTGACAACGAGACACCCTTCCAACCTGACGATTGAAGAAACGCATCGGCGTTAAGCGTTGCATTGAAGTCTAGCGTTGTCCACGATGCCACTGATGGTGTTGTCGAGGAGAGCGTGTTGTTGATATAGCTCCCGACGACGTTGAACGCGCCGCTTACCGACCAAGCTCTATTGCCCAATGTCGATGTGTAACGAGCACGCCACTTTACCGGATTACCGAAAGTGTTCACCTGATTGTTGTATGCCGCATTTTGCGAGTATTGGTTTTCAATCTTGTCGATGAAGCTCACGTTAATTTGAGACGTGAACGTGTACGTCCTGAGTTCCTTAACGTACTTAGAAGTAAGGTCCAAGCCGGATTGCCGGACTACCGCGGCATTTTGTTGTCGGTCGTCATAGAGATACCGCACGCCAGCAACGCCGTTGCCGTAGTAGTCATTGAATACACCGCCCGCGGCTTCGACCGCATCAACAATCGCTTGCGCGGCAGCGTCGGTCGCAACACGCGAAATCAACGCACCGTACGTCTGCCCCTGTTGAAGGACGTTAAATGGGATCGGTGGGATTATGATTCGGTCTTGATAGAGAATGTCATAAAAGTCCAGAGAGACATTCAGACCTTCGATATTCCTGGGGCTGTATTCCACCCCAAAATTCACGGTACGCGCGCGTTCCGCTGTCAACGTTCTACTTCCGCTTAAAATAAGCGCCGGAACCACACCCGCCCCCGTCGGATTTGCAACCTGATAGATGTATGCTTGTTGAGTTCCAGGGGCTTCTTCGTACTCTTCAACCGCATTGGGAGCCCGAAACGATTTTCCGTAGGAGGCTCTGAGAGAAATACCCGGCCATGGAGCCCAACGCAAACCAACATGGGGATTTGTCGAGGAGCCAAAGTCGGAATAATTGTCTCGACGCAAGGCGGCTGAGAGTTCAAGCGCCTGGACCAGTGGGATCCGATTTGACTCGCCCACGATCGGAACGTGGAGTTCCGCAAACTCGGCTGTGATGTGCCGTTCCTCACGAACGAAGAAGGAACTCCCCGGAGTCTCGACGGAGATTGTGTTCAAGTCTTCGGCTCGATAGGACGCGCCAAGCGCTGTCCCAATATCACCGGCCGGCGTTGCGCCCAGGCGACCATTTATTATTAGGTCAATGGACTTCTCAGTGAAACGGTTGTCGTCCGCTGTGTTTTGGATATCGCTGGCAGAGAATCCTTGCGCGCTGACGTTCTTAGATTTCTGATATCCGTATAATCCGCTCAAGTCCAGCGACCATTGCGGCGTGAGTTTGTAGCGCAAACCTGGTGTGATGTCGACTGTTTCGGCATACCCATCAAAGTTCGCCGTATAAATACCTGTTCCAGGATAATTCGTAGACATGCCTCGATTGAACTCTCGCTTCGAAAGAAGCGCGTCCCCATAGAATTGGAGACTGTCAGATATCGCTTGTCGTCCGTCGAGCGTCCCGCCATAGGTGCGAGTTCCTGGGAACAGATCATTGGGAGCGGGGAGGTCTGACGTAAAGCCGCGGTCGGCCGCAGGAAGCGTGCTTTCTCTCTGAAATTGCACTGTTGCGACGATGTTTCCGCGAGACCAATTCGAGCCAACAGTTTGAGAAACCATGTCCTCGTCCCGCCCGCCCCCCGTTGCCGCCCCGTATCTCACTGACGTGTCGGCACCTTGATAATCTTTCTTCAGAATAATGTTGACTACGCCACCGACGGCGTCCGACCCGTAAATTGCCGACGATCCGTCCGTCAAGATTTCCACGCGATCGATCGCCGAAAGCGGTATTTGGGATACGTCTACGAACGTGCCGAACGCGGATGGGGCCAGGCGGTGTCCATTAAGCAGCACCAGAGTCGAAGTTACTCCAAGCCCCCGCAGATTGATGCCGGATGCGTAGTCGACATTCTGGCTAGATAGAACGTTACCACCGTAAGCTCCATCTTCGCTCGCGTCGCCACTTGCGAAGTTCTGCGGAAGAGACCGGAATAGATCCTGGGTAGATGAATAGCCGCTCTGCTGGATTTGGGCTTGATCAATTACAATCACCGGACTTGTTCTGTTGGCAAGACCTCGAATGTGCGAGCCAGTAACGACAATTTCATCGAGCTCCCCTTCTTGCGCGCTCGATGAGTCCTTGGAAGCAACCGGCGCGGGATCCTGCGGTGCCACCGCTTCAGCGAGCGCGGATACTCTCAGTGGTATTAGCTTAGTTTCCGCTGAGCCCGAACTCGACAACTCCACGGCGGAGATCACAATTGTGTGGTCATCAAGGTGCTTCGGTCGCAATCCGGTCCCGGCCAGCACGCGCTGGAGCGCACCGTCCACGGTAAGGTCTGCCTTGAGCGGGGGCGCAAGCAACCCCGCGACTTGGCTCGCGCTGAATCCGACGTCCGTATTGGTCGCGGTTCCGATCGCTGTGAGCGACCGTGCCAAGGATTGCTTGGGCAAGTCGAAGTGAACAAGGATCTGGGCATCCGCTCCCGCACACCAGAATGCGGCTGCCAGAAGAATCAACATCGACAAAGACCGAATGCGGCCAGAACTTCTACGCATCGAGGCCCCCCGTTGTATGCGCATTCCATTGCGCGTTATTTCAAATGCATCTCAACGAGAAGAGGTCGACTCAGGAAAAATAAACGGAACCTGACAGATCATTTTCTTGTTCTGTAGGAGCTGTTCATCTCGCAAAGTGCAATGTCCACGCGGTGGCGATCGATGCTTCGAAGGGTTTATTTGGATCTCACGGCGCTCGCCGCGCCGATTTCAGTGGGGTTTATAGGTGCCCCGCTGTTGATGAAGTGCGCCGCGACGTTACGTCAAACGAATTGGCTGCCGCTCGCGTCGAATACGCTCGTAGATTTCTTCGCGATGAATTGGGACGTTTTTCGGCGCGCTGATGCCGATGCGTATTTGGTTGCCTTTCACGGCGACGATTGTCACGGCGACGTCGTTGCCGACGATCACAGTCTCACCCACTCTTCGTGTCAGTATCAGCATGGCTGTTCCTTAGCGCTCAAAGGTACGATCGATGCAGATCCGAGGATCGGAAATCTGCGGAAAAATGTCCCTGTGGCCAGCCTTGTCGGCACAAGCCTCTATCGATACTAAGAAAGTCTGAGTATCGCGTCAACGCCGAAGCTAAGAATCTCTGAGCCCATCGACAAATGGGGCGCAGATGGGCGGAATCTCTATTGTTGCGAAGCACCTGAAGGAGGCGCGGCTGCGCGCCGGACTATCGCAGAAGCAGCTTGGAATTCGGGCGGGAATCGACGAATTTTCCGCTAGCGCGAGAATCAACCAGTACGAGCGCGGTAAGCACATGCCGGATCTGCAGACCCTGACGCGCTTAGCCGCAGTGATGCACATGCCCGCACCCTATTTTTATTGCGAGGACCCGGAACTAGCCGCCTTCATCCTCAAATTCTGTGCATTGGGCAAAGCTCAAAAAAGGCGATTGCTCGCCTCAATGGACGAGCTGTAGGGACCTACTCATCGGGCCCTCGGCGGCAGAGGCCGTGTAGTAGATCGGGACAACACGATATCGTGCCCGTTTCGATCGGCACGAAGCCCGAGGGCCGCCGTCACGATTCTTACGAATTCGTCAGAGTCGCCGGCACGAAAGACACCTCCGATGCGCAATTGAGCAACCTCGGCGTCGGGAACCGCGACATGATTGGTGCTGTACCGATTCATCTCGATGGTCGCATCCCTCAGTGTCGTCTCATCGAACTCGACTCGCCCGCGCTCCCATGCTGTGATGCGACTCAGCTCCGGCCGATCCATGGCCGGCGCTCGATGCCGCGAGACGACTAGCCGGTCTCCCGGCGCCAGGAACTGCGCGGTTTGCGACGGTGCCGCGTAATTTTCGGCGATTGGTGCGACACTGATCCGTCCGTCGACTAGAGTGACCGAGAGATCCTGGACGTTGTCGTGGCGAACGATGAAAGAAGTGCCCAGCGCACGGATTTCTTGGTCGGCTACGCTAACGATGAAGGGCCAGTTTGCACGTTTGGAGACGTCGAACCAGGCTTCTCCGCGTATTAGCCGCACCCGGCGCACGTGTTTATCGTATTTCACCTCGATCCGTGTGTCCGTGTTCAACACGACACGCGTACCGTCCCGCAACAGGCGCGCTTTTTCCTGTCCGACTCCGGTTTCGAGCGCGCCGTCGTGCCAGTAGTAGACCGCGCCGACGGCTACGAGAATGACAGTAGTAGCGGCCAATGGGGGCGCCCAACGGTTGAACCGTGAGCTTCGCCCCTTGCGGACAGCGGAAATGGCGCGGCGCGCTCGCATTCGAATATTACCCGCCTCTTCCCACACGTGCGACATTCGAGCGAACGCGCGCCGATGTTCCTCGCTTTCGTCGAGCCAACCGCGGAACTGCGCGTCCAAGCCACGATCCCGTTGCTCATCGCGCAATCGAGCGATCCAGGCGGCCGCTTCAGCTCGCACTTCACTTGAAGGGACCGGATCATCCGGTCCCTGCCGGGGCATGCTCATTGGCGCAAAAGCTCGTTGTCGATGAGAATCAGGGCTTTCGCGATATGGTTCGTGACGGCCCGAGTAGAAATGCTAAACCGTTCGGCGATTTCTACATAGCTTAATCCATCGAAGCGGTGCAGCAAGAAGGCCTCGCGCGTTCGCGGATTGGCGGTCGCCAGGCTTTTCTCGATGCGTGCGATCAACTGGTACGCTTCGGCGTCCTGCTCAGGCAAGCTCCCTGTATCCACGCAATCGACATCCTCCAAGGGCCGATCAGAGAAGATGCGCCGAGTGATCGTGGCGCGACGCAGGCGATCGATGTGCACCTTCTCCACAACATCGACGAGAAAAGCGACCGGATCCCGAATGGGCACTTTTCGCTCCTGTTGATAAAGGCAGAGCCGGAGGAAACCCTCCTGAATCAAGTCATCGATGTCCCGCCGGCTGGATCGTCCGCGCTGAATGAGGCGGCGCCGCAGAGCAGTGAGTTGATCAGTGAGCGCGTTACGAAGCTGCTTTCGCCCGTTCATTCATCCGCCAAACAGTTCGTGTTTTGACGACAACCAAACCGCAGAGAGGGCCGGACAGTCACGGAAGAACGTCCTTGTAGCCGGCAATCACCGGGGTCGGCCGATACTAAGGAAGTCTTAGTATCGCGTCAACGCGAAAGCTAAGAATCTCTGAGTCCCACGGGCATACATGGGAAAGGGATGGCGCGAATCTCGATCGTTGCGACGCGTTTGCTGGAGAGGCGCGAACACGCCGGACTCTCGCAGACCCAGCTCGGCGTCAAAGCGAGAATGAATGAATTTAACTGCGGCATACAAATCTGCCAGTACGAGACCGGGACGCACATGCCGAATATATGGCTCATGACACGTCTGGCCGCTGTCCTGGAAACGCCCGTCCCATATTTTTATTGCCAGGACCCGGAACTCGCTGATCTCATCCTGAAGTTCGGGGCCTTGAGAAGCGAGCAAAGAAGTCGCCTAGTCGGCCTAGTGGCCGAACTATAGATCCGCCGACCTCAGCCGAGCAAGGGCTCGAACGGTCGGCGTGATTTCCAGCGATACGTGCGAAAATCGCGCTGGTCTGTCGTCAGGATGCGGCCATGGCCCAGCGCTTCGGCGAGCAGTACCAGGGATGCATCGGCCAGGTCCATCGGCAAATCGGCGTATCGACGCATGAGACTCGGTATTTTTGCGCGAGATTCCGGTGTGAGTTCCCATACCTCGATATCTCCGGCAGCGACTTCTTCCATCAGAGCTGCAGCCCGTTCGATATCGAGCCAGCGGCTAATCAGATGCACAGCCTCGGTCAAGACTGGCCATGTCGTAATCAAGCCTTCCTCGAGCGCGACAGCCGCTTCGCGACAACGGTCGTGCCAAGCGTCGTCGCGATCAAGCAGCGCATAAAAGAATCCTGTATCGACCAAGATCATCCGGCGCCGCGCACGCGCTCCCCGCGCCGGCCAGAAATCTTGGCGGCAATTGAGTCGGTCAGCAGTTCTTTCGACCTCACAGACACATCGCTTCGGCCGCTACCGGACTTGCCTATACAGGCGAACAGGCGCGTCAGCTTCGGTGCCCGGTGCGCGCGCACTGTCGAATAATAGTGCGCAAGACTGGCTTTCAGAACGTCGGAAACGCCGGATCCGGTCGCTTCCACTAAGTATTCGAGTTGGCGTTGGCTCTCGCCATCGAGACGGGCGTTGACACGCATGCGTCACTCCGGTTTTCACGCTAGCAGACCAGACGATACGTCGTATGACAGCGTATGTCAACGGGTGCAGCCTGCTGCTTCGCCCGAACCGTGAGGATGGCCAAGGCCGTCCGGGACAACCACAAGCGGCCGGGGATATGGAACAATTGACTGGATGTCCATCCAACCCGCCACCGATTACATCGACAAGGACGGATTTCGCGCCAATGTGGGCATCGTGTTGTCGCGCGGATCGGGAGAACTGTTCTTGGGCGGCCGCGTCGGCGGCCGGGGTTGGCAATTTCCGCAAGGCGGAGTCAATCGCGGCGAGCTGGTGGAGGACGCGCTATATCGCGAGCTCAGGGAAGAAATAGGGCTGGAACGCCAGGATGTCGAGATGCTGGGATCTACCCAAGGCTGGTTGCGTTATCGCCTGCCTCGCCAGTACGTGCGCGATCGCTGCATCGGCCAGAAGCAGCGCTGGTATCTGCTGAAGCTCACCAGCGACGAATCAAAACTGCGCTTCGACCTCACCAATCAGCCGGAATTCGATCGCTGGCGCTGGACCGATTACTGGACGCCAGTGCGCGAAGTGGTGTATTTCAAGCGGCGAGTCTACGTGCGGGCGCTTCACGACCTGGGAAAGTACATGTTTCCCGACGGATTGCCGCCGTATCCGGACTGGTGGCAGGAAATCCAGGCTGCCCCTACCCAGGCTTGACCACCGCGAGAATGACGATGACGATCAAGAGCAGCGAGGGAACTTCATTGAAGGCCCGAAACCACTTGGAGCTGTGAGTGTTGCGCTGCGTGGCAAAATCCCTCATCAGCTTGTAGCAGTACGCGTGGTAGGCGATGACCAACGCCACGAACAGCAGTTTCACCTTGAGCCACGTCATCTGCAGGTATGCTGGAGACTCGATCAGCATCAGGCCGCCAAACAAAATGCTCGCCGCGGCACCCATGGTCATGATGGCGAACAAGCGCCGTTCCATGATTTCGAAGCGCTGCGTGCTGATCGAATCCGACGCCTGCGCGTGATAGACATAGAGCCGCGGCAAATAGAACAGGCCGGCGAACCAGGTGACCACGAAGACGACGTGCAGTGCTTTGAGCCAGAGCATTCGCGCCTAAGAATAGATGATAACTGGAGCGCTGTCTTAGGGGTCGAGGGTTCGTATAATGAGTTCAAGCTTCCATAGGAGCGATAAAGCAAGAAATGGCTGATTCTTTCAGCAAATTGGTGGTCCGGCCGCACGCGCCAAGGCGCCTCGCGGTACTGTGGACGCTCGGCCTGCTGCTCGCCGGGACCATTCTTTATTCGGCGTTCGAATTGGGTCGCTACGATGCGGGTTTTAGAGTGGTCGACTCGGTGCGCGGCGCGTTATCGGCGAGCCGGCGCATTCGCACGCTCGAGTCGGAAAACGAAGATCAGCGACGCCAACTCGAAGCCGCCGAAACCGCGCGGCGCGTGGATCGCGAAGGTTATGCGCAGGTCGAGCGAAGTCTCGGCGAGATGCAGAGTCAGATCGCGCGGCTCAATCAGGATCTGTCGTTCTACCGCGGGTTGGTGCAGCCTGAGTCGCTCATCCACGTCAAAGTTCAGCAGATGCAAATCGTACCGGACGGACCTGCCGGCCAGTACCACCTGAAGTTCGTGCTGGTGCAAACCGGAAAGCCGGACAAAGAGGTCGTGGGCAACGCGGCCGTCACGCTCGACGGGCTGCTGGGCGGCAAGCCGCTGAGCTTGAACTACGCGCAAGTCTCGCCTAGCCATCACGTCAGCCTGGCATACTCATTAAAGTACTTTCAGGAGTACAACGAGCCCATAGAACTTCCCAAGGGTTTTGAGCCGACGCGCGTAGGCATCGAGATTCATAGCGGCAGGGATGCCAATCATAGTTTCCGGCAGGCCTTCGTCTGGAAGGCGCAAGGGATGTCGGTGGAAACGGAAGCGAACGGCGATATTCCGGGTAAAGGTGAAGCAGATGTTCAAACCGAAACCGAGTAAGAAAGCAGAAATCGACACGCTGATCGGCGCGAAGACGCGGATCAATGGCGATGTCGAATTCGTCGGCGGTCTACATCTCGATGGCTACATCAACGGCAATGTTAAGAGCGAACCGGGCAGCGGCACCACGCTGTCAGTGAGCGAACAGGGATGCATCGAGGGCTCGGTCATCGTGACCAATATCGTGCTGAACGGCATCGTGAAAGGCGACATCGAGGCCGGCGATCGCGTCGAAATGGGTCCGAAAGCGCGCGTTCTAGGCAGTGTTCACTACACCACCATTGAAACCGCCGTGGGCGCCCAAATTAATGGGAAATTGATCCATCGAGGACCAGCGGGGCCCGAGTCGGGCGATTCGGCGGGTGTTGCCGAGAACGCAAGTCGCAAAGAGGGCTCATAACTTTGATTGGCCGCGGAGCGACCTGTAGAATGGCACTATGAGCACAACTTCCGAATCGACTCTGTCCGCTGATCTCGCGCCCCCGGCGCCGGACGTGCTGATCTTTACTGATGCGGCGGCCGGCAAGGTCGGCGAACTGATTCGCGAAGAGGCGAACCCCAACCTGAAATTGCGCGTGTTCGTCTCGGGCGGCGGCTGCTCCGGGTTTCAATACGGCTTCACTTTCGACGAGAAAATCGAAGACGGCGACTTTTGCGTCGAGAAGCGAGGGGTCCAGCTGCTGGTCGATCCGATGAGCGCACAGTATCTAATGGGCGCGGAAATCGACTACAAAGAGGACCTGCAGGGCGCCCAGTTCGTGATTCGCAACCCAAACGCGAAAACCACCTGCGGTTGCGGGTCTTCATTCGCGGCTTAAGAATGTCGATTAGATGAGCGGCGGCAGGGTCGTGCCCGACGTGCTCGCCGCCGTCGATTTGGGCTCCAACAGCTTCCACATGGTCGTCGCGCGCTACTCGCACGGCCAACTCGTCATCCTCGATCGATTGCGCGAAATGGTTCGCTTGGCCGCCGGCATGGGCGACAGCGGCCGGCTCGACGACACTGCCACCGACCGAGCACTACGATGTCTCGAAAGATTCGGCCAGCGCTTACGCGCCATGCGCGCGGACAGCGTGCGCGTGGTGGGCACGAACGCGCTGCGTCGTGCCAAGCGCAAGCGCTGGTTCTTGGAACGCGCCCGCGCGGCGCTCGGTCACCCCATTGAAATCATTTCCGGGCTGGAAGAGGCGCGTCTGATCTACTCCGGTGTCGCACACACCAGTCCGATGAGCCCGGACAAGCGATTGGTGATCGACATCGGCGGCGGATCGACTGAAGTCGTCATCGGCGAGGGCTTCGAACCGCTCCTTCTAGAGAGTCTGTCGGTGGGCTGTGTGGGTTTGAGCGCCAGCTTTTTCGACGATGGCAGAGTCTCTGCGAAGCGCCTAGAACGCGCGCGCACGGCGGTCAGGCTGGAACTCGAGCCCGTGCAAGAAGCCTATCGAAAAATGGGGTGGCTTCAGGTATTCGGCAGTTCCGGCACTGTGCGCGTCATCAGCGACGTGCTGCACCGCCTGAACCCCGACTCACCGCACATCACGCTCGACAACTTGAACGGGCTCGCGGAGCGCGTCATCGCCGCGGGGCATGTGGATGAGCTCGATTTGCCCGATGTGGACGCGGAGCGCGCGCCGGTGTTCCCGGCGGGACTCGCGATACTGCTGGAAGTGGTCGAGAACTTCGGCATCGATCGAGTCCGTGTGGCCGAAGGCGCGATGCGCGAAGGATTACTTTACGATCTGATGGGCCGCTTCACCGACGAAGATGCGCGCGTTCGCAGCGTACGCGCGATGGAAAAACGCTACCACATCGACCAGCTGCAGGCGGACCGCGTCGAGACCACGGCCGTCGGCCTGCTCGAGCAAGTTGAAAACGACTGGGGACTCGAGGATCCGCTGGCGGAGTCCGTCCTGCGCTGGGCCGCGCGGCTGCACGAAACCGGTCTCGATATTGCGCACTCCAAGTATCACCGCCACAGCGCCTACCTGCTCGAGCACGCCGACATGCCGGGATTTCCGCGCGAGGAACAGTTGCTGCTGTCCGCGCTGGTGGGCTGTCACCGCCGCCAATTGTCGGTCGAGCCGCTCGAGGACTTGTTGCCGCCCTGGGATAGGCTGGCGGAATTTTTGATCGTGATCCTGCGGCTCGCGGTTCTCTTGCACCGCGGGCGAAGCCCGCAGCCGCTGCCGGAAGTGCATTTGGCGGTCAAGAGCCGCAACGTCACGCTGGAATTGCCGCAGCGCTGGATCAAGGAGCATCCGCTTACGCTCGAGGACCTTGAGCAGGAACGCGCCTATTTGAAAGAGGCCGGCTTTCGCCTGACGATCGTTTAGCGGCTCACGCGGAATACCTAGGAGGCCGCCTAACCTTCGGTCAGTGCCACCCGCTCGTCATACAAATTCATCAATCGGGCCTGCGCGGAGATTTTCTTCTCGGCCGGTACGCGCGAATAGTGCCCGTCCGTATCCAGCGTCCAAGCCTGCATGTCGTCTTCCAAGTACAGTTTCAAGTCGTCCACGACTCGCGCGCGCAACTCTGGGGCTTCGATCGGAAAGGCAATCTCGATCCGACGGAATAAATTGCGGTCCATCCAATCAGCGCTACCGCAATACACTTCCTGTGCTCCCGCATTCTCGAAATAATAAACCCGCGAATGCTCGAGAAAGCGGCCGACGATGGAACGCACCTTGATGCGATCGGAAACGCCTCGAACACCGGGCCGCAGGCAGCACACGCCGCGGATGATGAGGTCGATGTCGACGCCGGCGCGCGAGGCGCGATACAGCGCCTGAATGATGGTCGGCTCCGTCAGTGCGTTGAGCTTCGCGATGACGCGCGCCGGCCTGCCGGCCCGCGCGTGCTCAGCCTCGCGGTCGATTTTCGCCAACAGCGCGTGGTGCAGGCTGAACGGCGCATGTAGCAGCTTGCGCAGCTTCGGCACCTGCGTGAGTCCTGTGAGCTGCAGGAAGATCTCGTGAATGTCCTCACCGATGGATTCATCGGCCGTCAGCAGGCCGTAGTCGGTGTAGAGACGTGCGGTCTTGGTGTGGTAGTTGCCGGTGCCCAGGTGGCAGTAGCGGCGCAGGCCTTTTTCTTCGCGCCGCACGACCATGACCAGTTTTGCATGCGTCTTGTAGCCGAATACGCCATACATGACGTGCGCGCCGGCTTCCTGCAGTTTGGTCGCCAATTCGATATTCGCCTCTTCGTCGAAACGCGCACGCAGCTCGATGATTACCGTGACGTCCTTGCCCGCCGCTGCGGCTTCGACCAGGGCGGCGACAATGGCGGAGTCGTTGCCCACTCGATACAGAGTTTGCTTGATCGCGAGCACCTGGGGGTCGCTGGCCGCCTGCTTGATGAAATCGGTGACCGGCCCGAAGCCCTGGAACGGGTGATGCAGCAGCACATCGCCGGCACGCAAAGTGGAGAACGGATCGCCGCCCCCCTTCAGCCGGTCCGGGACACTGGGCGTGAATGCGGAATATTTCAGTTCGGCGCGGTCGACCAGGTCGTAGAGCGCCATCAGGCGATTCATATTCACGGGACCGGAAACTTTGTAAAGATCATCCGCCGTGAGTCCGAATTGTTCGAGCAAGTAGGCGAGAATCTCGTCCGGACAGTCGTACGCGGTTTCCAAGCGCACGGCATCTCCGTAGCGCCGCGAGGCCAATTCGCCCTCGACCGCGCGCAGCAGGTCATCGACTTCTTCCTGCTCGACGAACAGGTCGCTGTTGCGCGTGACGCGAAATTGATAGCAGCCGCGCATTTGCATGCCGGCAAACAGCGTCGATACAAAGGCCTCCACAATCGTTCCCAAGAAAACGAAATTGCGGCTGCCGAGTTCATCGGGCAGGCGGATCAGGCGCGGCAACGAGCGCGGCGCCTGCACCACGGCGAGGCCGCTGTTGCGTCCAAAGCCGTCTTCGCCTTCCACCACGATGGCGAAATTCAAGCTCTTGTTGAGAATTTTCGGAAAGGGCCGCGCGGGGTCGAGTGCCAAAGGGCTGAGCACCGGCTCCACTTCGCGGGTGAAATAATCCTTGATCCAGGCCGCCTGCGCCGGCGTCCAGGTCTCCGGTTCGACGAAAATGATGCTGTGCTTGGCAAGCTCCGGCATGAGCACATCGTTCAAAACTTCGTATTGTTCGTCGACCACGCGCACGGCGTTCAGACGGATTGCCTTCAATTGCTCCGGCACCGACAACCCGTCGGGTCCTCCTTGGACCGCACCGGCTTCCAGCAGCTCCTTGAGGCTGGCGACGCGAATTTCAAAGAACTCGTCGAGAATGGCGCAAGAGATACACAAAAAACGCACGCGCTCGAGAATCGGAATGCTGGGATCCTTGGCTTGCTCCAGCACGCGCTGATTGAATTCCAGGAACGACAGCTCGCGGTTGAAATACAGCTGCGGAATTTGCAAGTCGGTGTCGTTCATAATTTCAAGCGTAGCGATACACGCCGCCCAAGATGCGCGCACCCTTGGCGCCGGTGACGCTGCCTGCGCTCGAAGTCAGGCCCTCGAGGGTGCGTTTGGCAAACCACGCGAAGGCGACAGCCTCGACATAGTCCGGATCGAGCCCAAGCGCCGCGGTGCTGGCGACGCGATTCGGCGCAATCAATGCCGCGATGGCATTGAGCAATCCCAGGTTGTGCGCTCCGCCGCCGCAAACATAGAGCGCCGCGCCCGGCGCATATTGACGCACGGCGGCCGCGACCGTGCATGCGGTGTACTGCTGCAGGGTCGCTTGAACATCGCACGGCAGACGCGAAAACAACCCGAGCTTGTTCTCGAGCCACGGCAGATTGAATAGCTCGCGCCCCGTGCTTTTGGGCGGCGCCAGCCGCAGGTACGGCTCGTCCAGCAACTCGTTGAGCAACGTGTCATCGACTCGGCCGGTCGCAGCCCATGCGCCCCCGGCATCGAAATCCTTGCCCAGATGCCGCGCAATCCAGGCATCGAGCAGACGGTTTGCCGGGCCGGTATCAAAGCCGGTGACGCTGCTGTGGTTGGTTAGAATGGTGATATTGGCAATGCCGCCTAAATTGGCAATGACCCGGTCTTCGCCGTCGCTGCGAAATACCTGGTCATGAAAAACTGGCAGCAGCGGCGCGCCTTGGCCGCCCGCCGCCACGTCGCGACGGCGGAAATCCGCCACCACCGAGACGCCGGTCATTTCCGCCAGTGTATTGGGATCGCCGATTTGCCAGGTAAAGGGAACGCCCAAGTCGGAACGGTGACGCAGAGTTTGTCCATGACTGCCGATGGCGGTTATGCGGTCCGCGCTGATTCCTGAACTCTGCATTAGCGCGAGCGCGGCCTGGGCGAAGGCCCGGCCGAGTTCCACATCGATTTGCCCAATCTCATCCAGCGCAACGCGGTCAGCGTGTTCGATGAGGGCGGAAATGCGGTCTTTGAGGCGAGGCTCAAACGGCGTAGCGCTGGTGGCAACGATACGCAGCGGCGCGACGTCGAAATCGACCAGGGCCGCGTCGATGGCGTCCATGCTGGTACCGGAAATCAAGCCGAGATAAAGCGCCATTTCGCGGCCTATTTCAATTGGCGCTGGTTTTGGAGCGCGGCTCGGCAGCGCCCGAAGGAACTGCAGCCGGAGAGGTCGCCGCAGCCGCGCGAGCGGAGCCCGCCGCCGGCACGGCACCGCTCGAGGCTCCCGCGGCGGACGCTGCGCCCGATGGCGCGACAGCCGCAACCGCGGCGGCCGGCTGCGGCGGCGATAGATCGGCGAGCAGCGGCGCCGCCTTCTCGCGAAATGTTTGCAAATCCTGCGCGCGCAACGGCTCCGCACCGGGCAGCTGAACGGTTTGCGGATTTCGATGCACGCCGCCCGTCAAATATTCATAGTGCAAGTGAGGACCCGTGGCCAGTCCGGTCATTCCCACGAACCCGATGACCTCGCCCTGCTGCACACGCGTGCCGACATGAATGTTTCGCGCGAAGCGCGACATATGCCCATAGAGCGTCGAGACATTGGCGCCGTGGGTGAGAACGATGGCATTGCCGTATCCGCCGCGCTGGCCTGCGAAACTGACATGGCCGTCGCCGGCGGCATGCACTGGCGTGCCGATGGGCGCCGCATAGTCGGTGCCCATGTGTCCTCGAATCAGATTCAGGATCGGGTGCTGGCGATGCGGGTTGAACGCTGAACTCACGCGCGTGAATTCGACCGGCGCTCGCAGGAACGCTTTGCGCATCGCCAAGCCGGCCGGCGTGTAGTAGCCGGCGTGGCCGTCATCCCCGACGAAACGCACTGCCCGATACACCTTGCCGTTGTTCACGAACTCGGCCGCCAGCACCTCGCCATCGTGAAGATATTTCCCGTCTTGGAAGATTTGCTCGTACACGGCGGTGAACCGGTCGCCCTCGCGGATGTCGAGCACGAAGTCGATATCCCAGGCAAAGACATTGGCAAGCTTCAGCGCCACCGTGTCGGAGATGTCGGCGGCTCCTGCGGCCTGAAACAACGATGAATCAATGACGGCCCGCGCGGTGCGCACCCGCGTTTCCACCGGATTGTCGATCATCTTCGCCTCGAAGCCGCTGTCCTTGAGGACGACGTCGAGAGTTTGCGTCTCGCTTACCTTGCGGGTGAGTTCTTTGATGTCTCCGTCGGTGTGCGTGAGCTTGATCGAATCACCCGGCTTCAAGAAATCCAAGCTCTGGCGGATGCCCGGCAGGTTGCGGATTGCCGCGAGGTCAGATTTGTTGAGCGACATGCGGCGAAAAATCGCATCGAGCGTATCGTTTCTGCCGACCACCACTTGGATGATGGAGGCGACGCTGGCTTGCTCCGCGGCGATTGAGGGCCGTGCCACTTCTGCGGCGGCCATGGCCGAGGGGGTCTGGGTGCCAAGGGCTTGGGCATTACCAGGGGTCTGGGGATTGCCAGGCGTCTGGGCAGCGTCGGGGGGCTGTGGGGCCGAGGCAGTGACCGGCTCAGGGGAGCGGCTGTAGCGCCATCCCAGAAACGCCGCCGCGGCCAGGGCGGCGCAAACCACTATGCACGTCGCTAGTACTTTGATTCGCGAGCAATTTTTCCAGGTTCCGAAAATATTGCGTGGCACCAGCTATTCCTAACGAGGGGAGCCCGTAGGCTATCCGTCGCTCCCCATGGGGTCAATCACGGATCCTTGGCGACCGCCGTTTGGCGTGTGTCGCCCAATTCTCCTGCCGTTGTAATCAATCGTTCATGTTGTCTCGATAAAAAGGGGCAAATCTCACCTTTGACCTATAGGGGAATTGACGATGCGCAAATCCATCACGGCATTCGCGGCGGGGCTGGCGACGGCCGTAACCGTCCTCAGCTCGGCATACGCAAACAACAATGACAATCACGGTGGGGGAAGCGCCACGACAACGCCGATCAAGCACCTCGTCGTCATATTCCAGGAAAACGTTTCATTTGATCACTACTTCGGGACCTATCCGAATGCGAAGAACCCCTCGGGCGAGCCGCGTTTCGAGGCAAAGCCCGGAACACCAACGGTGAACGGCCTGTCGGGCACGTTGCTCACCAGCAATCCGAATGCCACGAATCCTGTCAACGGCGCCGGGGCGACCAATCCCTTCCGTCTCGACCGCAGTCAAGCCTCGACGATGGATCAAGACCATGACTACACCCCCGAGCAACTGGCCTTCGATCACGGCCTGATGGACGCCTTTCCCGCCTCTGTGGGCACGGCGGGTCCGCCGCCGACCGGCACGCCCATCTTTGCGACCACCGGTCTTACCATGGGTTACTTCGACGGCAACACCGTCACCGCGTTTTGGAACTACGCGCAGCACTTCGCGATGAGCGATAACTCGTATGACACCAACTTCGGCCCCTCCTCGCCGGGCGCCATCAATCTGATCTCCGGTCAAACCAATGGACTCACCAGCAACATGGCCCCCGGCGGCGCCACGATTCCCGACGGCAACGGCGGTCTCACGTTGATCAGCGACGCCGATCCCATGGGTGATACGTGCTCCACCACCTCCGGCGAACTGGTGCACTTCAATGGAAAGAATGTCGGCGACTTGCTGAACGCCGCCGACGTGAGCTGGGGATTCTTCGAGGGCGGCTTCGATCTTACCGTGGTGAATACGAACGGCTCGACGGGCTGCAAGCGCAGCACCACCTCAAAGGTCACCAATACCAATAAGGCTGATTACATTCCGCATCACCAGCCCTTCCAGTACTACACCTCCACCGCGAACCCGACGCACGCACGGCCGAAGTCAGTGCACACGATCGGCCAGACCGGCGACGGCGCCAATCACCAGTACGATACGCACGATTTCTTCGATGCGGTCAACGCGGGCAATTTCCCGGCGGTGGTTTTCTTGAAGGCGCCGGGCTTCCAGGACGGCCACGCGGGCTATTCCGATCCGTTGGACGAACAGACCTTCGTCGTCAACACCATCAATTTCCTGCAGAAGCAGCGCGATTGGGAGTCGACCGCGGTGGTCATTGCTTACGACGATTCGGACGGCTGGTATGACCATGCGCTGGGTCAAATCGTCAATCAGTCCAGGACCGACGCCGACGCGCTGAACGGCCCTGGTCTTTGCGGCAGCGGCGTCGCTGCATTGCCGGGAGTCAACCCGGCCACGCTGCATGCGCAAGGCCGCTGTGGCTACGGACCGCGCTTGCCGCTGCTCGTGATCTCGCCCTGGGCGCGCAGCAACTTCGTCGATCACACCATGACCGATCAGTCCTCGATCCTACGGTTTGTCGAAGATAACTGGCTGAGAGGCAAGCGCCTCGGGGCCGGTTCGTTCGACACCATCGCAAACTCGATCAACAACATGTTCGACTTCGAGCGCGAGAGCAGCGATCGGCGGCTCGTTCTCGATCCGAACTCCGGCGAGGTTCAGAGCGCCTACGGCTGGTAACGCCCAACGTTGCGGTAAATAGGGCTGCGATAGATAGGCATATCGATTGCCAAGGGCACGGGAGAAATCCCGTGTCCTTGCTGCTTTGTGATGCCGTCCTTAGTAGATTGAGCGCGTGACAACCCGCCGCCGATTCATTCAAAGATCCGCTCTGGCAGCCGCCGGTGCCCTTACGCGCCGCGCGTTCCCCCACGCCATGCCGCCCGCGGCTGCGCCGCTGGTGCCAAATCTCGATCCCAATTCGCTTGCGCGCTTCGTCGATCCCTTGCCGCTTCCGGTCATGGCGCGGCCGATCGGCACGCATGCCGACCCTGCGCGGCAAGGCGAACAGGCGCAGCACTATCGCGTGGCGATGCGCGCGATTTCAAGCAAGCTGCACCGTGACCTGCCGCCCACGGGATTGTGGTCTTACGGCGGCTCGGTTCCCGGCGTGATGTTCGACACGCGCAGCGGCGAAGCTCTCACGGTCGAGTGGGTGAACGAGCTGCCCGCGAAACATTTTCTGCCCATCGATCACACGCTGCATGGAGCCGAAAAGGACGTACCGGAAGTTCGCGGCGTGGTGCACTTGCATGGCGGCAAGACGCCGCCGGAAAGCGATGGCTATCCGGAGGACTGGTACGTGCCCGGCCAGTCGCGAAGGTTTCAGTATCCAAACAGCCAGGATCCCGCGCTGCTCTGGTATCACGATCACGCGATGGGCATCAATCGACTCAACATCTATGCCGGATTATTCGGCCTGCACGTCATTCGCGACAAAGTGGAAGATGATCTGCATCTGCCCAGCGGCAAATACGAAGTGCCGCTGGTGTTGTTCGACCGCGATGTGCGCCGTGATGGGCAACTCAGCTATCCCGTGTCGGCCGATCCCGAGCATCCTTGGGTGCCGGAGTTTTTCGGCGAGACGCAGTTGGTCAACGGCAAAATATTTCCCTACCTCGAGGTTGAGCCGCGCAAGTACCGGTTCAGAGTGCTGAACGCCGCCAACGGACGCTTTTATCGCTTGTCGTTGAGCGAAGGCGCGCAAATTCATCAGATCGGTACCGACCAAGGCTTGTTGCCGGCGCCGCTCAATGTCATCAATCTGCAGCTCGCCCCCGGCGAGCGCGCCGACATCGTGGTCGATTTTGCGAATCATCGCGGCGCCAAGGTTTTACTGCAAAGCGACTCCTTTGTGCTGATGCAGTTCAAGGTACGGGCTGCGAAAGTCCCCGACCCCAGCGCCTTGCCCTCGAGCTTGCGCGCGGTGCCGCGAATCTTGGAGTCTTCGGCGGTGCAAACGCGCCGCCTCACGTTGGATGAGTCGGTCAACACGGTGGCCGAGTCCACGGGAATGCTGCTCAACAACACACCCTGGCACATGCCCATCACCGAACGGCCGGTGTTGGGCACGACTGAAATTTGGGAATTGGTGAATCTCACCGACGATGTGCACCCCATTCATTTGCACATGGTCAAATTCCAAATTCTGGATCGGCGCCGCTTCGATGCCTTTCAATACATGACGGCGCAGACTCTGCGTTTCGTGGGTCCGGCCGTTGCCGCTGAGGCGAATGAAATGGGTTGGAAGGACACGGCTCGTGTCAATCCGAAAACCGTGACCCGCATCATCGTGCCTTTCGTAGGATTTCCGGGACGCTTCGTCTGGCACTGCCACATCCTCGAGCACGAGGACAACGAGATGATGCGGCCGTACGAGATTCTGCCCAGCTAGCGGCATTGTCACCGCGCTGCAATAAATTCGTCACGATCACCTCCAATAATCCGCGCAGGCAAAAAGCGTGTGCCGTTGCGCACCCGCGAGATTCACAACCAGAGGATGAACATGGGCACATCGCGGAAGCAGAGGCTGAGCAAATCGTCGAGAGTCATTCGGAACACATCGGTGCTCGCGGCCGTGTCAGTGCTGGCTGCGTGCGGCGGCGACACTTCCACCGTGCCCAACTCGCCGCCCGCCCAGGTGCCCCCGCCCACGTTGTCGGTCATGATCAAGGGCATCGTAACGGCCGCGGCGTTCAAGCCGGGCAGCGCCACCGAACCCACTGTGACTGCCGGCTACTATCAGAGCGCCACCGTGTGCATCGATGCCAACGGCAACGGCAAGTGCGATACCAACGAAAATCCGGTGACCACTGATTCCAAAGGCGCATTCACCCTGGCGGTGGCCGCGGCGGGCCCCATCATCGCCGACATCGGTACCGCGGCCATCAACACGGGCAGTGGAGCCGCTGCACCTGCGCGCAATGTGTTCCGCGCGCTCCTCGACCAGGTGAACGAGCAATCCGATGGCGTGATCGTGAGTCCGCTGTCCTCTGAAGTTGCGCGCCTGACCGAGGCCAACGGCTCGGATTATCAGACAGAGAAGCAGAATCTGGCCACGCGTCTCGGCGTCGATCTCGGGCAGATTCTGACCGACGTGAATACACAAACGGGCGCGGTACAAGCTTCGATGCTGCGGGAATCCAACATCCTGACCAATCGATTCGCGTATGCCATCACCAAGCTGGATCGCGGCGACCTGTACCCGGATGCCCTGGCCGTTCCGGGCGGGGATCCGGAAATCACGGGAATGGCCGGCGTGACGGCGGCCACCGCCACGGCGGTCGAGACGCGCAAACCCATCACCTTCGCGCAAGCCCAGCAGGCTGCCTTCAATGTCGAAGGCATTCCGCGCTACGACCACATCTTCATCGTCATGCTCGAAAACAAGGCGACCTTGTCCATTTTGAACTCGGCATTCGCCCCGAAAATCAACTCGTACCTGCACGCCGGCAACATGCTCACCAGCTACTACGCCACCGGCAATCCGAGCGAGCCTAATTACACGGCGCTGGGCGGCGGCGATGACTTCGGCATCACGGATGACAGTCAGTGGAATTGCGACGCGACGGGAGCTAACGTGCCGCAGGATCTGCCCCTGCCCACCAACGATCAACCGGGCTTGGCCAGTTCACCCTTTGCGGCTACCTGCACGCAGGCTGCTGCCGTCAATCACAACATCACCGGCCGACCGAATCTGTTCAACGCCATCACCGCGGCGGGCATGACCTGGAGAACCTACAGCGAGTCGATCAACCCTGGTCAGGATTTTCGAACCGACAGCGTGGCGGACCCCGCCGTGATCGCTCAGGATCATGTTTACCAGCCTGGAACCGCGGGCGGCAATACCGCGGTGATCGGCGATCAGAATCTGGTGCTGCCGCTGCCGGCCGCACTGTACAAAACCAAACACCATCCCGGCATGGCGTATCAGAACGTGCGCAGGGCACCGGAATTCAAATTCAGCAATCGCACCCTGGGCGGCAGCCAGTGGGAAGATGCCCTCAAGAACAGCACGAAGTATGCGATTCCGGCCGGCTACGACTTTGACCAGTTCGGCAGCGATCTGGTCTCGGGCGACGTGGGCAACCTTAACTTCGTGGTGCCTGATCAGTGCGACGACATGCACGGCATCAGCGTAACGGGAACGGACGTTGCCACCGCGGCCACGGTTACGGCTAGCGACTGCAGCAGCGTCGCCAACAATGTGCCCAACGCCACGGGCGGCGCCATCATCGCCCGCGGCGACAACTATGTGGACTCGGTGGTCAAGAAAATCGAAGCTTCGCCTCTGTGGAACAACCCACAGAAGAAGGTCGCCATCGTACTGATGTTCGATGAAGGCAACGCCACCAGCGGATTCAATTCTTGCTGTGGCTGGAATGTTTCGAATAGCACCGTGGCCCACCCCCTGACGCAGAATGCCGATGGCACCTGGTCGGTGGACATGACTGTCAACAACTACACCAAGGGCAATCGCGGTCATGGCCAGAGCGTATGGGGACTCCTGACCAATCAGCCCAATGCGCCCAAGGGAAGCGTGGACAGCGATGTCTACAGCCACTTCTCTTTCGTGCGCACGCTGCAGGACATGTTCCAGGTGGCGGACCCGATGAACGATGCCTCGTACATGAACCGCTCCAAGTACACGGAGAAGTTCATCGCGCAGAATATTTTGAATCTGCCCGAGTACGCCGGCAGTGCCGATACGCACTTCGACTCGGTACGGCCGACGAATCACGCCTTCGCGATTCCGGTCAGCTATACCCAGAAGCAGTCGGCGGACATCAGCACGGCGCCCCAAGTGGGCCCGGATCCCACGCAGACCAACATCTGGGGATTGACGAAGTAGTTGCGGCACGGCCTCGACGGTGCGATTGACCGGGAGGGCGGATCGATTGATCCGCCCTTCGCGATTATGCGTGCAATGACATCAGCGCTGATCTTGGCCCTGGCTCTGGCCGCCTGCGGGGGCGGTCAATCCAGCAGCGACAGCGATGGTGACAGTGCAGCGGCCGTACCGGCTGCGAAATTCCGCGCTACGCCGCCGCTCGGTTTGGCGGCCCAGGTGGGCGAGAAAATTTTCTTCGACAAGAGCCTGTCCGGCTCAGCAAAAATGTCCTGCGCGACTTGTCACAACCCCAAATATGCGCATGGACCGCCCAACGATTTGGCGGTGCAGCTGGGCGGCAATGACATGACCACGCCGGGACTGCGCGCCGTGCCCTCGCTGCGCTACAAGGAATTCACTCCGGCCTACGCTGACCTGCTCGACAATCCGGATGGCATCAGTGTGCCCGGCCCCGGCGGCGGCTTCACGTGGGATGGGCGCGCCAACACGCTGGCTGAGCAAGCCGGTGTGCCGCTGCTGTCGGCGTTCGAAATGGCCAACGCGAGCGCGGCGGGCGTCGTTGCGAAGCTTCAGTCCAGTGCATACGCGAAGTTGTTTCGGCAGGCCTTCGGTGACGATGTATTCGGCAACACCACCACCGCCTTCAACGACGCGTCGGCTGCGCTGCAGGCGTACCAGCTGGAGGACTCCAGTTTTCATCCTTACAGCAGTAAGTTCGATCTGTATGCCGGGAACAAGATCGGCGGCACGCTGACGCCGGCCGAAGCGCGGGGCATGGCTGTGTTCAGCAATCCGAAGATCGGCAATTGCTCCTCATGCCACTACCAGGGGGCGGGTCTGAATGGCAGCTCGGCCCTATTCACCGATTTTTCTTACGAGGCGATCGGCGTCCCGCGAAACGCCCACATTCACGCCAACCTAGATCCTTCCCATGTCGATATGGGTGTGTGCGGTCCGCTGCGCAGCGATCACACTCCCGCCTCGCCGGGGGCGCCTGAAGCCCATTGCGGGATGTTCGGTACACCCACTTTGCGCAACGTCGCCGCGCGCAAGGTGTTCTTCCACAACGGTGTGATCCATTCATTGGAGCAGGCAATTCGCTTCTACAATACGCGCGACACCAATCCCGAAATTTGGTATCCCACCGTGGGCGGCGCGCCCCGAGCCAGCGCCGATCCCGCATTCCCGAAATACGGGTTGATAACCACGCAATACGATGGCGGAACGGTGCAAAAGTTCGACGACTTGCCTGCCGGCTATCGCTCCAACGTCGACCCACAGATGCCGCTCGACGGACGCGCCGCGGGCTCGACGCCTCCCATGACGGAGCAGAACATCGCGGACCTGGTCTGTTTCTTAGGAACGCTCACCGATGGCTACCAGCCACCCGTAACGCCGCCGACGAGCGGTCCCTGCGTCAATTGAACCTCTGAGGCATAAGCGCAAATTCCCATGAAAATCTTTTTTCTCGCTCTGACCCTGACCGGCCTTGCGGCCTGCGGCGGCCGCACCGAAGCCAATCGGCACAGCTTTACCGCTGCTGTGAACGGCTATTTGGATAAGCGCGGCGATCTCTGCCTCGGCAAGTACGATTGGCCCATCGAGGTGAGCGCACAAGAAATTCAAGCCGGCGGCCGCAACGCCGTACAGCTGCCCGTGCTGGAAAAGCTCGGCGTCGTGCGATCCACGGCGCCGAGCGCAGATGATCATCCGCAACAAGGGGCGGCCCCGCTCATGGTTCGTCGTTATGAGCTGACGGAAACCGGGAAGAAGTATTACCTGGCGCGCGAGGCCGGCGGTACCCATGCGCATCCAGCCGACTTCTGCGCGGCGAAGCTCAGCCTCGACAAAATCATCGGTTGGGAGATTCACAAGATCGGCGCGCAGAGCGAGGCGGTGGTCACCTACACCTATCGGGTGGATGCCGCGCCCTGGGCGCAGGACGATGATGCACGGCGGGTCTTTCCGGCCGTGGCGCGCGTATTGAGCGGCGCGGGCAAGGCACAGCTGCGCGAGGCATTTACGCTCACAGGAGATGGGTGGGCCGCAAAAGATTCCGTCGATTGACCGGAGTATCGACATGAGTGCAGTTATCCGTTTCTCCCCGGACTTGAGCGATTGGCTGGTGAAAAATCTGGATCGGGGTTCTGCCCCCGCCGCGTTGATCGAAACCATGATTGCCCAGCGCATGGAACCGGATGCGGCACGCAGTATCGTGCAGGCCTTCGTCAGCGCGATTCAGGCGCGAAGACCGGTGCCGGTGGACTCGGTGCCTCTCGCAGAATCGCAATCCAACCTCGAGCCGCAGCCGCCGCGGCTCAAGGGCGGCCCTGTGCTCAAGACTCATGATCGGGAGATCCGCGTATTGGCACGCTTGCAGCAGCCGGTGCTCGCGATGCTGAGCGATGTCATGAGCGCAGAGGAATGCAAGGAGCTGATCGAACTGGCAAGGCCGCGCCTCAAGCCCTCGACCATCGTTGATCTGCAGTCCGGTCAGGACATGGTCGCGGCGTACCGCAACAGCTTGGGGATGTTCTTTCGCTTGCAGGAAAATGCATTCATCGCGCGTCTGGATCGGCGCATTTCCGAGCTCATGAATTTGCCCGTGGAGAACGGCGAGGGGCTGCAGGTGTTGTACTACCCCAGGGGCGCAGCCAGCGCTCCGCATGTCGATTTCCTGCAAATCACCAACGAGGCTAATCGGTCTTCGATCGCGCGCAGCGGACAGCGCGTCAGTACCCTGGTGACTTATTTGAACGACGTGCCGGCCGGCGGTGAGACATCCTTTCCTGAACTCAAGCTGGCCGTCACGCCGCGCTTGGGTCATGCCGCGTACTTCGAGTACTGCGACAACCGGGGATTCGTGGATTGGCGCTCCGTGCATGCAGGCAACCCCGTTCTCGAAGGCGAGAAGTGGGTGGCCAGCAAATGGATGCGCCAGCGGCGGTTCGTGATGGGAGCTTAGCGGCGGATGATTCCGTGGCGCTTCTTGCCCACGGTGAGGCGCGCTAAGCCGGCGCCGTCGAGATCGGCTTCCGTGATGAAGGCGGTCGCCGTCTTCACCGGCTGATCGTTCAATCGCACGCCGCCCTGATCTATCAGGCGTCTTGCTTCGCTTTTGGAAGCGGCCATGCCGAGTGCGATCACGACGTCGATGATAGGCACCGGATCGCCGCTGTTCAGCATGAATGTGGGCAAGCCCTCTGCTGCGCCGCCTGCAAAAGCGCGCGTTGCAGTCGCGGCGGCCTCGCCGGCGAGGGATTCCCCATGGCAAAGGCGCGTGGCTTCAGTCGCAAGGATTTCTTTCGCGGCATTGATATCCGCATCTTTGAGCTTCTCGAGCCGCGCAATTTCCGCGAGCGGCAGCTCGGTAAACATGCGCAGAAACCGGCCGACATCGCCGTCCTCGGTGTTGCGCCAGAACTGCCAATAGTCATAAGGCGACAGACGATCGGGATTGAGCCAGACGGCGCCGCTCGCGGTCTTGCCCATTTTCGCGCCCGAGGAAGTGGTAATCAGCGGCGAGGTCAGCCCGAACAGTTGCGCCTCGTTCATGCGCCGCCCGAGTTCCACGCCCTGCACGATGTTGCCCCATTGATCCGAACCGCCCATTTGCAACGTGCATCCGTAGCGCTTGTTGAGCTCCACGAAATCGTAGCCCTGCATGATCATGTAATTGAATTCTAGAAATGTCAGCGGTTGCTCGCGTTCCAGCCGCAGTTTCACGCTGTCCATGGTCAGCATCCGATTGATCGTGAAATGCCGGCCGACGTCGCGCAGAAAATCGATGTACTGCAAACCTTTGAGCCAATCATCGTTGTTCGCCATGATGGCGCCCGTGGCGCCTGGTCCGAAGTCCAGGAACCTTGCGAAGGTCGCGCGAATTCCGCTGATATTCGCGTTGATTTGCTCATCGGTGAGCAGTTGACGCGTTTCATCGCGACCGGAAGGATCCCCGACCTTGGTGGTGCCGCCGCCCATCAGCACGATGGGCCGATGCCCGGTCCGCTGCAGGCGGCGCAGCAACATGATCTGGACGAGGTTGCCGATGTGCAGGCTGTCGGCCGTCGCATCGAACCCGATGTAGGCGGAAATCACGCTGGATTGCGCGCGCGCATCGAGGCCGGCGGCGTCGGTTATCTGATGGATGAAGCCGCGCTCGCTCAAGGAACTCAGAAAATCGGATTTGAATGGACCCATTGCTTAAAAAACCTTCGCTCGCGCCGCGGCAAAACAGCCATTTTGCACTGGATTATTGGCCAGCGTGCGTCCAATGGCGTCCTCGCCGGAGCCGACGGGGGCGGATATTCGCGCGGGTCCCTCGGCAATCCCTCACATTGAAAGCGGGGATTGCGCCGCAATGTCGTTATTCGCGCGGGCAGAACGCTGCCGATGTGACGAGCGGTTGACAGTCTCAAACGCACGGCTATACTGCGCGCCCTCCCACCTAAAACGCGTTTTTCGAGACTTTCCGGCGATTGACGGGGTCCAAAAACGCGCTATACTTGGAAGTTCGCCCGAGGCCTTTGTCGTTTCGGGATATTCTTTAAAAATTCGAATAGGTAACTTGTGCAGGGACTCGCGTCGATGCGCCTTTGGTGCAATTCGATGATTCGAGTTCCAAACGACCAGTGTTCATTCGTGCCAAAAGCATTGATGAACTTTGAGAGTTTGGGATCGAGATTGCTTCAGTGAAAAAGTGTTATTAACTGAAGAGTTTGATCCTGGCTCAGATTGAACGCTGGCGGCGTGCCTAACACATGCAAGTCGAGCGGTAACAGGTGTAGCAATACATGCTGACGAGCGGCGAACGGGTGAGTAATGCTTTGGA